>Ga0265314_10000042_pt1 | contig 215775 bp, 161 predicted proteins | sample 4126metaG_FD_203106 | JGI IMG/M metagenome (GOLD analysis project Ga0265314, IMG submission 203106) | Rhizosphere microbial communities from Carex aquatilis grown in University of Washington, Seatle, WA, United States - 4-1-26 metaG | ecosystem: Host-associated > Plants > Roots > Rhizosphere... | reverse complement strand
TTTTCAGCTCTTTCGAACCGGCCAATCTGATGCGGTGCCGCAGACAAACACCATCACACACACACGGAAACAACTGCATTTCTGCATCGCAATTGACGTGATCACTCTACCCCCGAACCGGAATCCCACCAGTCACCAGTACTGGCGACAACGGGGGCAAGCTGAGCGCAATGCTAAAACACGCGGTAGGAGGTGTCCGAACGGCCCTCCACCGCGTCTGCGGCGCGATGAGGCAAGCCGTGAACGAGGTCCACGGAATCGAACGTCCAAAGGTTCAGCGAGCCTTTTGGTCGAGGTTCTGTGTGAGCTGCTCGGCGGTGACCGTCGAGGTGATGCCGTCCTGCGGGACCTCCAGCTTGCAGCTCCAGACGATCGCGTTGAGGACGACTTTGCGGAAATTGTCGTTGCCCCAGTTCTTGTGGTAATGGCCGCCGGTGAACCCGAAACCGCGGCCGCCGTCGGGCCGTTCGACGGCCCACATCATAATCTCATCCTGGCCCTTGCCAGCAACGATGTGGGGATACGGTCCGTGAGGCCAAACGTACGGTCCATCGCGCACCGCGTCCGAGGGTTTGTCCACGAGGATGGGAACGATCGCTTGCATGTCAGGCCGAAAACGCATGTGCATATACCATTCATCTTTCACGCTGAAGGCCTGCACGCCGCGGGTGATCGGGTGCTTGGGAAACGACTTGTAGTCCGGCGACCACATGGGGTTGCACGAGAAGTGATCTTCGTAATACCCGCCCAGCCAATCTTTGAACGCGTCGCCGCCTGTGTCGGCAGGCACCTCGACGGCGTAGTGAGCACAGCCTATCCCGACCCCGCGCTTGGCCAGGTCGGCGATGATTTTAAGGTGGTCTCCTTGAAGAAACGGGTTCCCGGCACCGCCGTCGGCGTAGAGGAAAACAGCGGCCGCACCTTCGAATGCCGTGGGATCGGATGGCCAGCCTTGGTTATAGGCTTCCACGTGCAGGCCGGGAACTCCTTCCAGGCAACGCTTGAGCAAAAGCACCCCGGCATTAAATTCATGCTCTCCGGGCCCATGGCTGGGCTTGCCGGCGATCATGACCAGTTTCTTGTCCGCGGCCGACGCAGTGGTGAGCGAGAACGCAACCAGGCTCACAAGAAGGGGGGTGATTATCTTCATAGGGTTAGCGGCCTTTCGGGTCCAGGTTAGCCTTGAGCTCATCGGGGCTGAGCGTGGATTGTGCGCCGACTTGGGGCACGTCAGTTTTCGAGATCCAGAGGATGCCGTTGAGGACCACACGGCGGAAATTCTCGTTGCCCCAGTTCTTATGGTAATGTCCGCCGGTGAATCCGAATCCTCGGCCTCCATCCGGCCGTTCGAGTGCCCACATGGTAGTCTCGCGGTCACCCATGTGTTTCTGAACCTCGGGGTTGCCGCCGTGGGCATCGTTCGTGCCGGGTTTGCCGCGGGTCGAATCGGGGGGGAGGGCGCTGAGGATGTCTTTCAGACCCTTGACGCCTTCGAGGAAACGCATGTGGTAATACCATTCATCCATGATTTGGAAAGGTGCGACACCTCGAGTAATGGGGTGGATGGGGAATTGGTCGTAGTTCGCTTCCCAAGTCGGATTCACTGAGCGGAAGGTCTCAAAATACCCGCCGGTCCAGGCCAAGAACTCGATCCCGCCGTGGTCCTGGGGAACCTCCACGGCATAATGAATGCAACCGAAACCAACGCCCTTGCGCATCAGGTTGCTGATAACCTTCATGCGGTCGCCTTGCAGCAGCGGGTGCCCTTCGCCACCATCGGAATAGACCACAACCGCATCCGCGCCATCAAAAACGGAGGCATCCGCCGGCCAGCCATTGGTGACGACCACGGCGCTCATGCCTTTGGTCTGTTCCAGGCACTTGGCGAGGAGGAGGCAGCCCGCCCGGTGCTCGTGCTCGCCAGGGCCATGGCTGGGGGTCCCGGCAATAAACACAACCTTCTTGTCCGCGCTAAGCCGTTTGATCCTTAGGTCCTTAAACTGCACCCCCATGGGATCTCCGGCGTGGAGTTGGAGCGCGACGATGCCCCGGGCCACGCGCATGCTGTCGCAATTGTCAGTCACATCGACGGTTGTGACCCCGTTGATCTTGTGGATGAAGTGGTAGCCCTGGACGGTGATTTCGTAGGTATTCCATTCTCCTGGCTTGTGGATTGCGGCCGCGATGTCCTCGGGCTTTCCCAGCGACCCGACCACTTGCTTTTTGCAGTCATTGTCCCAGACCACCTTTTCGCCCCGAGTGGCCATAATGCTGCGTCCGCCTGCTCCGCCGCGTTCGTCGTAGAGGATGCCGGAATAATCCGGGCCAGCCTCCATGTCGGCTTGGTAACCGCCCACCCCGAAGCTGGCTGGGTCCATCAGCTTGCTCCGGTACTGAATTCCGGAATTGGCGAACCCGGTCGGGCCGGGCAAAACTCGGTAGGAGCAGCGCAGGATGAAGTCGCCTACGTCCCCGCCTTGCCAGACCAGGAAGGTGTTGCCGGAGATGGGCTTTTCCTGCGTGGTGCGGCCCGTGATTGCGCCGCCCTCGACCGACCACAGGTTTGGATTCCCGGCCCAACCCACCAGGTCGGTGCCATCGAACATCGATTGGAAATCGGGCTCAGGTTGGGCGGCGTGGGTCTGGGCGAGCAGGCCTAGCGCAAGGGATACCGCGACAAACGCGGCCTGCGTGGGCAGCAGTCGGTTATTCATTTGGGGATTGGACGAGCGTGGCGGAGCAGTTGATCAAACAAGACTTTGATCACCCGGCGAGAGCTACTGGAATTCGCTCGCGCCAGGTGCGTCCGGCAGAACGGTGTTTTGCGGATTGCGGGTCAGACCAAGGTGCGTTTCAGGAATTTAAGCCCCTTCACCGCAATATCATTCTGGTTGGGTTCAATCTGGCGCCAGATGGCGGCGGCGCGGGCTATGACCTTCACGTCCTGGGTGAAGGATTCGATTACCACATCGCCCTGGTATTTCACGGCTTTGAGGGCCTTGGCGATGGGTGCCCAGTCGATATGGTCGTTACCCGGGGTGCCGCGGTCACTGCCGCAGGCGTGGAAGTGGGTCAGGAGCTTGCCGGCTTTCTTGATCGCATCGGCTGAGCATTTCTCCTCGATGTTCATGTGGAAGGTGTCCAAGTGGATACCCAGGGCGGGGCTGCCGACGTCGGCGACCATTTGGAGGGCCTGATCGCAGGTGTTGATGAAGTCGGTCTCAAAGCGATTGAGCGGCTCCATGCAGATGCGCCGGCCGCGGGCATGGGCGTATTTACAGAGCTTCTTAAGGTTACGCACGACCGTCTTCCACTGCTGCTTGTATTCCTTGGGCGGCACGGCATCGGCACGCCCGACGGACGAATAGACCGGCCCGATCAGCGAAGGACAGCCCAGGATCACCATCTGGTCCAGGACCTTCATCATGTAATCCATGGCATTTTGTTGCTGCTCAGGAGTGCCGCGGAAGTCCCGATCCGGTCCCAAACAGGCGCAAGCCGAGCCGCAGACCAAGCCGTTCTTGTCCAACTCAGCCTTCACGGCCGCAGGATCGATATGAGAAGGATCCTCGATGGCGATCTCGATGGTCTCGAAACCCCACTTTTTGAACTGCGGGAATAGCTTGGTGCTTTCCGTGGTGAAGGGCGATGTGAATAGGAAGGTATTGATGCCAAATCTCATAAGGTAATGTTTCCACGTAGGCTAAAGGATCATGGCTCGGTGTCAAAAGTTTTTCTGGTTCTCTATCGAGGCGCAAACAGCGGGGGTGATCTTTGGAAAGGAGCCGGCCGAGCGGTGGGGCTGAGTTTTTACGGACCTCGTCCAGTTCTTGCCTTTCGGCTTGGGAGGGGGCATAAGAGAGCCAGCCATGAACAGTTCCGAACCCACCGTATTAGTCGGAAGAGTGGCCTCCCTGCATCTGCACCCGGAAACACCAGGCGCTCCCCTGAACGACGTCTCGATGTTCGAAGTGGTCGCAGGCAAGGGCATCCAAGATGAACCACGGTATTTTGGGCGCCCCCGTTTGAACTCCGGCGAGCCCTATCGGCGTCAACTCACCTTGATCGCCCGGGAGCAGATCGCGGACCACGCGCAGGCGCTGAGTCTGGCGGGGATCCCGCCAGGTGCGGTGCGGTCCAATATTGAGACCACGGGGTTGAACCTCAACTCGTGGATCGGGCGGGACGTGCGTGTGGGAGAGGCGGTCGTGCGTTTCTACGCCCCGCGAACACCCTGCGCAAAGATGGACGCAATCTGCGCCGGATTGCGGGCACTTATGGGGGACGGGCGCCAAGGCGTATTAGCCGAAATCGTCCGGTCTGGTGCCATCCAGGTTGGGGATCCCATCGAGCTGATCTAGGATCGAGTTTCCATGAAGATCCTGATCCTCAACAATCTGTATCCGCCCCACCATGCGGGGAGTTTTGATCTGCGCTGCCAGGGGGTCACGGAAGCGCTGCGCAAGCGCGGCCACGTGCTGCGCGTGCTGACCTCTAACCACGGTGTCGGAGATGAACAACGCGATCCGGAAATTGAGCGACGTCTGGTGCTTAACGGCGTCTTCGATCATCCCTTAATCACCGGTTACGGAGGTTTGCGCGAGCTCGAGGAGCGCAACCACAGCGTGTTGCGGCAGACCCTGGCCGAGTTTCAACCCGACTTGGTTCACGTTTGGAGTCTGCACGGATTGTCCAAATCCTTAATCTTCTCCCTGCGTGAATCCCGTCTGCCAACCGTCTATGATGTTGCCGACAACTGGCTCTCCGAAGGTCTGCGGGAAGATCCGTGGCTGCGATGGTGGAATCGGACTGACCCATCGGCGTTGGATGGGGTTCGGCGGAGGACGTTGGAGTTAAGCGGGATGAGAACCCGCGTCGATGCCTTGGCCCCGACGCGGATGATGCAGGGGTACGATCGCATGCCTGACGTCTACGCCCCCGCCGAGGCGCTGGCCAGTGTGCAACCCAATTCCGTGGCCGCGTTCCGCTTTCAGCACCTGTATTTTTGCAGCCATGCCCTCAAGGCTGCTAGCGAGCGTGCCGGTTTTCAGGTCCAGCATGCCGAGGTCATTCATCCCGGCATCCGTGCGGAGCTTTTCGCCGGCGTCGTCAAGCCGCAGTCGGCTCCGGTTAAGAAACTGCTGATTGTGACTCGGCTCACGCCTCCGAGTGGTGTGATGACGGCGTTGGAGGCTATGAAGCTGGGCCGACAGAACAAGCTCAAGGTCACTCTGAGTCTGTATGGTCGCGGTGAGTCGGAGTACGTGGCGCAACTTCGTTCTTACGTCATCAACCATCAGCTACCGGTCGAGTTCCTGAACGTCTCGAACTTGAACAAGGACCTGGTTGCGGTCTATCGCGACCACGATGTATTTCTTCACACCGCCGAGTGGGACGAGCCTTTTTCCTCCGCGCCTCTGGAAGCGATGGCGGCTGGTCTGCCGGTGATAGCGGCGAAGACGGGTGGGATGCGGGAACTGATCAGGCACGGCGAGAACGGCTTTGCCTACACGCCCAAGGAGCCTGCTGAGCTCGTTTCGAGAATTCATGAAGTTCTGATCGGCCCCGCCCTGCGATGCCAGGTGGCGGAGACCGCGCAGATGGAGGTGATGAGCTACTACAATGAGACGTCGGTTGTGGATCGTATTGAGGGCGTGCTCCAAACGGCGTGCCAGACCTGGCAGCACGAGTAGCCGTGGCTGGCCGTTGAGGAAGGGCGCCTTCGAAGCGCCACCCTCCGCGGGGAAGCAGCATCAGGGAGTTCGACGAGTCTCGTGAAATAGAACCAACGATCCAGCCGCATTCTCGTCGCGGCAGCCGAGCACGGCCGCGGCTCCAAGAAACGACATGATCTCCACTGAGCGTGATCATCCTCCCAGCTTGTGGTCTAATCCGGTGAACTGAGCCATCTGACATGTCCCTAGGGCCGCTCCTGATCCGCGAGCTCCGCACTCAGTCGCGCCAACTCGCCACCTATTGGGTGAGATTGGCTGGTGCGGCGGTGATGGCTGTCCCTTTCCTAGGTATCGTGGCGCATTCTGATTTGGGTGGCCAGATGGGACAGGAGCTTTTTGACGCACTCAACCTCTTCGCCTACTACCTGATCTGGATCGGTGCGCCACTTTTGTCCGCGGATTGCCTTAGCGCTGAGAAACGCGAAGGGACGATCGGCTTGCTGTTCCTGACTTCGCTGAACGCTTCAGAAATTGTCTTAGCGAAGGCAGTCGTGAACAGCCTGAAGGGCCTTGCCCTGTTGTGCGCTGCCCTCCCTATGCTTCTGCTTCCATTTTTCCTGGGAGGGCCCTCCTGGCAGGAAGCCATGGCCAGCGTATTGCTCCTGCTCGGGAGCCTCTTGGCGGCCATGAGCGCCGGTCTGGTGGTTTCCTCGATCGCCCGCGTCCAGGTGCGAGCGCTCATCGGCGCACTCCTTTTGGCGGGTGTGATTGCTTTTCCCTTCAACCTGGCACTGGCTTTCGGCTACACCGGACAGGTGGGCCTTCTGGCGTGGCCGACCAGCTGGATCGGGGCATATCGCGTCGGCCCGGGCATCTGGGGCCAGGGATTAGTGGTGGCGTCTGGCATTTTCGTAGCTGGGGTCGCTCTGGTGGTGCTCAGCGTGCGCTACGCTGCACGCCGTCTGCATTTGCAGTGCCGCGAAGTGATGCCTAATCCCGGCAGCTTGGATCGATTCCTAGCCGTGCGCACCCAGTGGCTGGGTTTTATCGGCGTGGCTCTGTCTGCGACTGCGGTTCTTTTTTGGGCTAGGTTTCTCCTATTGCCGTCCTCCATCGCCCTCGTCAATTTCAGTGTCGTCCTGGTGCTGTGGATCCTGGGACCGTGCCTGGCGATTCGTTATTGCTACTGGAGGGATGCGACCGGGCGTACGAGCCTGCCTGGTCTGACGGCGGCCCACCGTGCTTGGAGCCCGCGATCCGCTGAGGGTCCATACCGTGCGTGGTCGCTTTGGCCCTATGTGGGATTGATGTTCCTACTGGTATTGGGCCCTCCCTGGCTGTCGGGCAAAGGGGACGCTGTCCAGACGGTGAGTGTGGCGCTCACCGATATGATCGTGTTCGGTGTCGCCCTCCTCACGGGGTTGCTAGCGTACATGTGGCGTCGTGACTTGCTCCATGCGCTGGTCGTCGCGAGTGCGCTGGACGTCTTCGGGGCGATTCTGTTGGGTTGGGTCGGCGGCCGCCTCGCCAACCACCCGTTCGGTGCCGACGAAACTTCCGTCTGGTTGGCAGGCGTGTTCGACGGCTGGAGTTGGCTGGTGGCGGGTCAGGAGGCGTTTGAACGTCGGTTTAGCGGTGCGAGTTCCCTAATGGTCGACCATATTAGGTTGGTATGGTTGGCGGATACTTGTTTGCTGTTTCTATCAGTGCTCTGCGCGCTGGGATTGGCGCTGAACTTGGCGGGCCGCGCTCGCTTGCATCGGCGGCGTCCGTCGAATGACCCGCGCCAAGTCTTATTCCGGGACTTCTGCCAGCCTCTATTCGCGAAACGCAGTTTTGCCCGGCGAATCCGCGATTTGCGTCAGGCCAATCCGGTCCACTGGCTCCAGCAACGGCACTGGACGGTGGGGACCCAGGCCTTGGCGTGGTGTCTGGTCTGCGTCCTTGTCGAGTGCTCGATACTGTCCTACGCCAACGCCAATGCGGACGAATTAGTCCGTTATCAATCCCTCCTGCTCTGGGCCTTCATCCCGGTTTTAGTGTTCTGTTCCGCGCGAAGTTTTCACGAGGAGAAAGAGCAGGGTGCATTGGAGTTGTTGCTGGTCACACCCTTATCAGCTGGGAGCTTGTTAGCAGCGAGACTCGCGGCGATCGCGCGGCAGTTTCTGCCTGCTTTCCTGATGGTCGGCATGAGCACGGTCCTGGGCCTGCAGGCTGCTTGGCGACCCGCCGAGGCGCTGGAGTCTGCTCTGTTTCTTTTCGCCCCGTGCGCGGCGATGCCCTGTGCGGTGCTCATCGGACTCTACCTCTCGCTGAAGTTCAAGCGATGGGGCGCTGCCTGGGTGTTGACTTGCTGCCTAGTGGCCTGTGTTCCGGGCGCGCTCTGGGTGACTGAGCGATGGTTGGCGACAGACGCCTCCTCCATGCCGGAATTCTTATTCTGGTCGCGCGTGATGCTGGGCAACGGCGTTGTCATAGAAGGGGCGACCGCGGTTATTGCGTGGCATTTGGCGAAGAAATGCCTTCGGAATCGGGAGTTTCGTTGGGCCTGAGCGTCTTGCTACGGGGATCAAGGGAGGGCGCACCGAGGCTTGCCTGGCGCGCAGGATGCTGTAAAGAGGAGGTATGCAAATCGCCTTGGTCATGACGGTCATTGGGCCTGACCGGCCTGGTATTGTGGAGAAGGTGGCGCGGTTGGTTGCCGAACATGGCGGCAATTGGCTCGAGAGTCGCATGTGCCGTTTGGGGGGCGAATTCGCCGGCATCCTGCGCATCCAGCTCCCAAGCAATGCCGAGTCCAAGCTTGTGATCGAGCTGTGCAAGCTACAGGCCGAGCAGTTGAGCGTGGTGGTGCGACCCGACCAAGCTGAGGTTCCGTTAACGCCCGAGCGCTCGGTGGCGCTGGAGGTGGTTGGCCATGATCGACCGGGCATCGTGCGGGCGATCACCGCCGTGCTGACTCGGCATCTGGTCAATGTAGAGGAGTTGGAGACGGAGCGGGCGAGTGCGCCCATGTCGGGAGAACCTCTGTTCCGTGCCAAAGCGCTGCTCAAGTTACCCGAGAGCTGCAACCTCGAGGTGCTGCGTGGCGATTTGGAGAAGGCGGCCGAGGACTTGACGGTGGAGGTAACAGTAGCGGAGGAGCAGAGAGCCTAAGGGCTAATCGGGGTTATGGCGCTGCCGTTGACCTCAGTGAGGTTTGTTGGCGAAAGTCTCTGAGGAGGTCCAAGAGCTAGGTCCGCGATTCACTCACTTCAACAGCCCTCGTTTAGAAGATGCATCCCGGTCACGACTTCTTTCGTTCCATCGCGGCCCACACCTGTCGTACATCCAGCACGAAGCCGGTGAGGAGTGGTTCGCCCGACAAGTCCGTGGGGTCCTCCAAGACTTCTATTGAAGCACCAGGCCGGTAAACATGAACGCGCTTGCTGGCGGGATCGAGGAGCCAGCCAAGGCGCGCGCCGTTGTCACGGTATTCCTCCATCTTTTGCTGCAACGGTACGAGGGCATCCGATGGTGAGCGTAGTTCCAAAACGAAGTCCGGACAAAGCGGAAGGAAACGGTCCCACTCAGCTTCGCTCAAGAGCTCCAAGCGATCGTTCAGTATCCAGGCGACGTCAGGCGAGCGGATCGCGCCGTTGGGGAGTTTGAACCCCGTTGAAGAACCGAACACCCGACCCCGGCCATCGTTTTCCGCCCACAGCCCGAAGATCATCGTTAGTTTGCCACTGCCAAGTCCGCTGCTTCCTCCTTCCGGCGCCCTAATTAGAATATCTCCATGAAAGGTGCGCTCGATCTGCAGGTCTGGATTGAGCCGACAGAAGTGGTAGAACTGCTCGTCGTCCAGGTCCAGGACTGGCCGCGTGTGAACGAGCACTGGCTGTTCCAGCGTTAGGGCGTGAGCCATAACCTAAAGCTGACAGAAACCTCCATCTTCAGCAAGTCTCGAACCCTCGAGGTGGATTCGTCAGGGCCGGGCGGCGAGCCAACGGACATACACCGGATCCGCAGCGACGCGCTCGGCAAGGAGCCGGTAGCCGGCAGTGAGAGGATGGCTTGCGTCGGCGTAGAGATCGCTGGGGAGCAACTCTGGGATGACAACCGGGATCTGATTGGCGGCGAGCCAGGTGGCCACGCCGCTGTTGAGTTTTTCGAAGGGGGGCAGGCTGTCCGGAGCAATCATATGCCGGTTGAACGGGCCGAGCACAATGAGGAGGTCGTTGCCTCGGGCGCGCAATGTGCCCACGAGATGCTGGAAGGCTCTCCATTGGAGGGAGGCGTCCAGGCTCACCCATTCGAACGTGGTCGGGGCGGAGCCGCTGGCGGTCCAAGGCCGGTGGCGGGGGCTGCGGGGCCCGCGATCGGGGTCATCGGCAGGGGCTTGAGGCACGCGGAAAGTAATCTGGGCCAGAGGATTTCGGTAGCTGTTTGGATAGTGCGGAGGCTCCGCCCCATCGTCTTGCATGGTCCAGGCGAGGATGCTCTTACCGCCGAAGTAGGCGTTTTGGAGATGATCAAGCCAAGCAAACAGGTTCAGGTTGCGTTCCGCGACCGCGCTGAGTCGTTCGTTGGCGTCGGCGCGATAGCAGGGGATAATGGGCCGGAACTGGGGCACCAAATGAGGATGGTTGAACTTTTCTTCCTTGGTCGTGCTGAGGTCGGTCTTGGGGCTGCTCATCCAGAGAAGATTACACTGCAGGATGACTTTTCGATGTTCGATGCCCTCACCGTAGTATTGTATCAAGCCGTCGAGGGCGATCGGGAAGAGGCCGTTAACCCCCGCGTTGATGAAGCGGTTAGACGCTCCGGCCTCCTGTCCCAAGAAATGCGATAACGTTCCGTCCGGCAGAACGTACTCGCCCCAGACCACCGAGTCGCCTATGACAATCACTTTGGAAGGATCGCGCGTTTCCTCGATGCGCCGCCGATAGAGCCAATAGTCTTTGCTGAGGGAGTAGGGGATTCGATAGTCGGGGCCGGTGTCAAACCGCTCGAGCTTGGTCCAGAGTAGAGGAGTGAGCCAGCCAACCAGAAGAATTATGACGGCCGCCAGTGCCCACTGCCTCGGACCGAGCCTGACTTCGTTCACGAAGAGTGTGGGACCAGTGGACGGATCAGCCGTTGTCTTACGGGACACCGGGGGAGGGGTGATGGCCGGCGTCATACTAGAACTGGAAATAGATGAACGTACCCCCGCCTGAGGAAAAGAGACAGAGATAGAGGATCATGGACACCGCGAGGCCAATCCGCACGAAGCCGTTCTGCAGCCAGGGCCGGAGCCTGGATTCGAAGAGGAACTGGTAAAGCCAGATCATCCCGATCAGGGCGAGCATCAGGGCAGGGATTTGTGGATCATGCCAGGCGGCTGAGAATATCCTGCCTGCAATCAACCACGCATCGCCAAGACTGTCCGCGCGGAAGAAGATCCAGGTGAACGATACGAACGCGAACACGGCTAGTTGTTTGACCAGCTTGGGGACTCGTTCGCGGTAAAATGCGGAACGCTCCAGCTCGCGCGTGATCATGATACCGAAAGCATGAAGGACACCCCAGATCACGAACGTCCATGCCGCGCCGTGCCATATCCCCGAGATCAGGAAGGTAATGAAGAGGTTGCGATAAGTCCCCCAGGTCCCTTTTCGATTTCCCCCTAGAGGAATGTAGACGTAATCACGGAACCAACTGGAGAGGCTGATGTGCCAGCGGGTCCAGAACTCCCCCAGGCCAGTCGCCAGGTAGGGATTGTTGAAGTTCAGAATCAGGTTAAAACCCATCAAGCGGGCGATCCCGCGGGCCATGTCCGTGTAGCCGCTGAAGTCGAAGAAGATCTGCCATCCAAAGGCCACTGTGGCGAGAATGAGGGCCGGGGCGTCCGCATTCTTGGCATTGTCGTACACCCGCTCGACATAGAAGGAGAGGTAGTTAGCCAGTGCCAGTTTCTTGAATAGCCCCACCAGGAATAGAGACAGCCCGTCAGTAAAGTTCTCCAAGCGGATGGGGGGAAACTGGCGGAATTGGGGGAGGAGGTGCTTGGCGCGTTCGATGGGCCCGGCCATGAGCTGAGGGAAAAAACACACGAAGGTGGCGAAGCGCAAGAAGTTGCGCTCTCGCTCTACGTTGCCCAGGTAGAAGTCGATGGTGTAACTGAGGGACTGGAACGTGAAGAACGAGATTCCCACCGGCAAGACGTAGGGAAAACCGAACGGCATCAGGGTGGAAGGGTCGGGGAGGTGCACTCCCCAGTGGAGCCAAGAGAAGAGGGCATTGATATTCTCGGCTACAAACCGAGCGTATTTGAAAAACAGGAGGAGAGCGAGATTGTTGACCAGGCTGATCAGCAACCAAATGCGACGGCTGCTCAACAGCGACCCCAGCGCCATGAGCAGGAAAATGACGCCCAGCAAAGCCATGGTCGGCCGCAGCGTTGATGGCCCGAGCAGTGCGGTAAGGAACGTACCGATGGTTGCTATAACCGCTGCGATGAAAGCCGCGCGGAGAAGCCCGTCATCGAACTGTAGTCGTGTCAGGCGCGCCCCAACGTCCACGCGTCGGTCACCGAGCGGGCAGTGGTCCATCAAGGTAACCAACGAGTAATCGAGAGCGGTGGAGTAGAGGACCAGCAGCAGATAATAGGGATTCCACCAGCCGTAGAAGAAATAGGATGCCGCCATCAACCAAGGGATCCAGAGGCGTGTCTTGCGAAGCAGGAAGAAAACCGGCAGCACCACCAGCAGGAAGATAAGGAATGGCCAGGTGTGAAACAGCATCTGGGTTATAGGGGAGGGGGTGGTGTGAGAGCGAGGCAACCGCGGTGGTCCGGCTGCTCAGGTAGATTGACGGTCGCTTGGCCGCATTCCCTTGAATGGCCCTCTTGCTTGGCGGGGCGCTCTTGGTTCAAGGACAGGAGGCGAGGGGCGATCGCCGCAGGGCAGGTCATCGGCTTGGAGCGGTCCGGAGCTGGGCCAATTCCTCGGGTTTCACCCGGCGGACGCAGCGAAGGCCGCAGTAATCGGTATAAAAACAGGCATCCGTATTGCCGGTGCGCTGGCCTTGGCGAAAGGTGGCGCGACACATCTCGGCACTTGCCTTCCACGAGCCACCGCGCATGACTCGCTTCACATCTTTGCCCGGACTCGGCGGGCCTGGAGGATCTGACGGCGGGCTTTCTTTGTAGTAGGTGGGGCTATAGACGTCCTCGCACCATTCAGATACGTTGCCGTACATATCGAAGATGCCCCAACGATTAGGCTTCTTCTGTCCGACCACGTGGGTCTTCTCCTCGGCGTTGTCGCCGAACCAGGCGAATTGCCGAAGCTTCTCCAAGCCTCCGAAGTCGGTGGGGCCGTCGGTGCCCGCCCGGCAGGCGAACTCCCATTCGGCCTCGGTGGGGAGCCGGTAGCCGTTGGCGCTGGGATCGCAATCCCAATCTGCAGTTTTCTCGTTATAACAGGGTTTGAGGCCCTCCGCTAGCGACCGTTCGTTGCAGTATTGCTTGGCATCGCGCCAGCGCACCCGCTCGACCGGCTTCTTGGGGCTCTCGTTCCAATGCGAGGGGTTCGGCAACTGGACTTTGTCGAACAAGTCCTGCGTGACCTCGTATTTGTCGATCAAGAACGAAGACACGCGTACCTTGTGGGCCGGCGCCTCATCGGGATTGCCTTGGTCCGTGCCCATGATGAATTCGCCTCCAGGCAAATAAACCATCTCGATGCCAGACTTTGTGACGATGGGCGTGACGGAGCCTTGATCGGAAGCGGGAGGGTTTTGAGCGGACTTGGCCTCGGCGCCGCCGGGCGCAGGGGCATCGGATTTCCCGCAGGACGTCATGAGACCGAGTGCGAGAAGCGGTAGGGCCATAAGCCCTGGCACCCGACGCAGAAATCGAAGCTCCATAGTGCGCGACGGAGATCGGGGCGCAGCGTTAGTTCTTCGGGTGCGGTTTCGACCAGAACCAGGCCGATTCCTTATTGCTGCAGCCGTTGGTGGTGAGCTGAACAAAGTCACCCTCCGCGTGGTTGAGGTCCAGGACTCCGTTGCGGGTGGCCGAAACGGCGATCAGATCCCAGCCCGGTGCGTATACTCCCACGATCTCACAAGCAGCGCCGAACGTCCCGGGCTTGGAGATATCGCCTTCACCATCTGGGCCGCGGCTGATGCTGAGGAAACGGCTGTCTGGTGACCAATCCACGTGGTAGATCTTGTTCTTGTCGTCCATCACTTGAACGCGACGGTCGCCGACCGCAGGATTATCGGACTCCGTATCGATGGGCGCCGCCGCGATCTCGTGATCTCCCGCGCCCCAGGCGATCTGCTTGCCGTCTGGGCTTAGGCAGGGCCTGCACCCGGGAATGTGAAGGTTGATGATCTTGTTACCGTGGGCTTCAATTAGAAAGATCCCATGGTCCACGCCCATGCCAGCGTGCACGGTGGACACGATCCATTTGCCATTCGGCGAAAAGCCAGGGTTATAGAGGTGATGCAGGTTCGCGCTGTTGACGTGCGGCTCGATTTTTCCTGAGTCTAAATGATAGAAGCTCATTCCTTTGGTGTAGAAATCGACCACGTTGAACTTCGGGAATTCCTGTGGCAGGAACCCGATCACCTTGCCGTCGGGGGCCCAGAACGGTTCGCGGGCGTTATCGACGAGTTTCCGTCGGTTGGTACCATCGGCGTTCATGACCCAGAGGCTGCGGACGGCGTCGCGGCCTTCGCCCACATCCACCGAGAAAGCGATCTTGGTGCCGTCGGGCGAGACCTGGGGGTAGTGCTCGTGCTGTTTCGGAGTTTGGGTGAGGTTCACCGGATGCGTGCCGTCGGGGTTTACCACGAAGATCTCCCAGTTGTCGTTGGTATAACATTCGTAGGCGATGCGGAACGGAGTGGCCGAAAGGGCGTCTCGCAGGGATTCCGCTCTGAGCGCGAACGGAGTAATGCCCAGTGCTAGGAGGATGAGCGCCGTCCGCGGAGCGCGGCCGATGGAACTGGATTCGCTTTTGGTGTGCACGCGCGGACGGTAGCGGTGTAGGAAAGGTTCTTCAAGCCCGAAGGGTGGTGGCTCGACATCGGCGGCCGGTTGTGCGACTTTCTTCATTGTCGGGCCTGGGGGGCCAAAGCCAGGAGCGACGCGATAACACCATGGGCATCCAAGATCGAGACTACATGAAGCGTCGGGGTGAGGACGGGCCGAGCAGGGGTGAATCCGCCGACAAGACGTTGGAGGAGTTTCTCCAGAACACGCTTCGCCGCTACCCTCGCTTGCCCCTGGCTCTCGGGCTTGGATTGGGGATTCTGCTGCTCGTCGCTTGGATCTTGATCCGACTGTGAGGCAGGCCGTTCTCCGATTAATGCACGCCCAGAGCTCCGACTAAGTGGACTAGCAGGTAAGCAATCCCGCCAGCGGCGGGAATGGTCATGACCCACGCCCATAGGATGCGCTCGGTGATGACCCAATCGAGAGCCCCGAAACTCCGCGCGCACCCAACCCCCATGATGGCGGTGGTGATTGAGTGCGTCGTTGAGACCGGCATCCCAAAGATGCCAGTCACCAACAGGATCGTGGCTCCGGTGGTTTCTGCGGCGAAGCCGTTCACTGGTTTCAAGCGGACCAGTTTGTGACCAAGGGTCTTGATAATCTTCCAACCGCCGATATACGTTCCAAGCGCCATGGCCAGCCCACAAGACCATTTGACCCAGGTTGCGATTCCGAACGTTGGCGTCCGCAGGAATTGCAGCCAGGGTGGCAGATGGTCAAGCTGTCCGGCCTGGGTCGCCGCAAAGGCTGCCAGAGCCATGACGCCCATGGTTTTCTGACCGTCCGCGAACCCGTGTGACCAAGCCATGTAGGTGCAACTCAGGATCTGGAGTTTGCCGAAAAGGGCGTTCACGACTGCGCGGCGCAAGGGGCGGATGAGCAGGAACAAAAGCCCCATCATGAGAAAGCCTCCGATGAATCCGGCGATGGGGGAAGAAATCATGGGAATGACAACTTTGTGATAGACCCCGTCCATCACGATGCGGCCTGTTCTTGGATCGGTGTTTGCCACCGACCATTTCAGGACCTTCCAGCTCCCGGCTGAGGCCAAAGCCGCGCCGAACAGCCCGCCAATCAGCGAATGGCTGGAGCTGGTCGGCAGTCCGAAATACCAGGTCGTGATGTTCCAGACAGCTCCGGCTGTCATGGCACAGAAGATGGTCACTAAAGTGATGTGGGTAGTATCGACCAGGCCTGCGCCCACCGTAGTGGCCACGGCTGTGCCGCCCAGGGCCCCGACCAGGTTCCACAAGGCGCCCCAGATCACCGCTTGCCGGGGAGTCATGACTTTCGTGGCGACGACGGTGGCGATGGCGTTGGCCGCATCGTGAAAACCGTTGGTATAGGTGAACACGAGCACCATTCCCAAAGCGACCAGAAGGAAGATCAGACTCGCCATCGCTCTAGGTGTTCTTGAGAACAATCTGCGAGATGACATTCCCCGCGTCGCGGCAGCGGTCGACTACTTTCTCCAAAAGCTCGTAAAGGTCTTTCATAATGATGACCTTTAGTGGGTCGTGCTTGCGGCTATAGAGCTCGGTCTTGAGCAGATCCAAGATCAGCTCATCGGCCTCCCCTTCGATTCGCTGAAGCTCGGCGTTCTGCTCAGAGGTCTTTTCCATGTGGAAGCCGTGCCGAAGTTCCTTCAACATCTGGACGGTGATGTCGGTCGCCTGCTCCAGAAGCTTCACGTGTTTCGAAAAGTCAATATCTTGAAGCTCGTTCGCGGCGAGAACGTAGCGCTCGGCAAATTTCTCCAGTGTCTTGGGGATCTTGTAAAACGCGTTGGAAAGCGCCTCGATGTCCTCCCGTTCCAACGCGGTCACCGACACCCGGGCGAGCAGTTCGGTCAGCTCGGTGCTGATTCGTTTCTCATTGCGCCTTGGGCCGATAAACTCATCCACGCTTAGGGTGCGCGGCTTGGCGGCGATCACGCGCTTGAGGGCTTGAACGCTGGCGCGACATGTCTCTGCGCTGGCTTCCAGGAGCTCGAAGAATTGTTCGTCCCTGCTAAAGAATTGCTGCAGCGAAAACATAACGGATATCAAAGTACCTAACTTTGACTCGTTTTGTCACGCTGTTTATTTATGAACTCATGGCCCCAAGAGAAGTTCGCGCGCCTGCCCGGGTGCGACGGGAAAGAATGGCTTGGGGCCAATATCTAATGGGCCAAGCGCGCCCACATTCAGCGAGATGGGGCCTTCATCCGGGAGGGATGGCTCTGCGGACTCACGTCTTTGCGCACCTGCCCCGCGCAAGCCCACAAAGACACGTCCAAGCGAGCCTTCGGGCTTACTTTAAGGGCTGAGGGTTGTGCCAGGTATGGCCGCTGGCAGCGAGCAGGTCGTCGGCAGCGACCGGCCCCCAGGAGGCAGCGGCATAGAACTCGCGGTTGGTCAGGGATTGATCGCGCCAAGTGTTGCGAATGGAATCGGCGATCCCCCACGCCGTTTCAACCTCGTCGCGGCGGATGAACAGCGTTGCGTCGCCCGCCAGCGCGTCCAATAATAGGCGCTCGTACGCTTCCGGGGTGTAAGCTCCAAACTCACTGTCGTAACTAAAGTGCATGCGGACGGGGCGGACCACCATGCTGGTGCCCGGCACCTTCCCGTTGAAGCGCAACGAGATTCCTTCGTCAGGCTGCAGTCGCAGCGTCAGCGCATTGGTGTCCAGGGTCTTGCCGCATTCTGCGGCGAACAAAACGTGTGGCGTGGGCCTGAACTGCACCCGCACTTCGCTTGCGCTCATAGGCAGTTTTTTGCCCACTCGCAAATAAAACGGGACGCCTGACCAGCGCCAGTTGTCGATCCAGAGCTTCAAGGCGACGAACGTTTCAACGTTGGAGTCGGGCTTGACTTTCGCCTCCTGCCGGTAGCCTGGACAGAGTCTGCCGTCCTCGTAGCCGGCAAAATACTGGCCGCGCACGACTTGTTTCGCCACGTCCTGGGGCGTGAGGGCGCGGATTGAGCGGAGCAGTTTGACTTTCTCGTCACGGATGGACTCTGCTTCGAGGCTGACCGGCGGTTCCATCGCGGCCAGGGCGAGGACCTGGAAGAGGTGGTTCTGGACCATGTCCCGCAGGGCGCCAGCCTCCTCATAGTAGCCGCCGCGGGTACCCACCCCGAGTTTTTCGCTGACCGTGATCTGAACGCTGTCCACCGACTGCCGAGACCAAAGCTGCTCGAAGATGGCATTCGAGAAACGGAACATCAGGATATTCTGAACGGTTTCTTTGCCGAGGTAATGATCGATGCGCAGGATTTGGCGTTCATGGGCAAAGCGAGTGAGGTCGGCGTTGAGGCCTTGGGCCGAGGCAAGATCGTGGCCAAAGGGCTTTTCAACCACGATGCGCTGCCAGAACGGAGGGTGGTCCTCACGCTGGAGCAACCCGCACGATTCCACTCGCTCGACAACTTCGCCGAACTGGCTGGGTAGGATTGCGAGGTAGAACAGCAGGTTCCGAGCAAGCCGATCATCACCGAAGCCTTTGAGAATGCCGGTAAGTTTGGTGTAGGCTTGAGGGTCATTCAGGTCGCCCTGGCAATAGAAAATGCACGGAGCAAACGCTTCCCAAGCCGCCATGTCCACGGGTTTGCTGCGGGAGAACTCCTTCAGTGCTTCAAGGAGTTCGTCGCGCCAACTTGCGTCGGTCTTTTCACGGCGAGCAAGGCCCACAATCCGCACTGGGTCGGGCAGCAACTTGTCCTTGAAAAGGTGGTAGAGGGCGGGCACCAACTTGCGCGCGGTGAGGTCGCCGCTGGCGCCGAAGATTACCACGGTACAAGGCTCAACCGGTTTCACAGTCTGGTGCAACCGACAGGTTAGAAGTTCGTCCAAGTGGGCCGTATCGCTCATGGGCGAAAAGATGGCCCAAACGACCGAGGAGTTCAACGTCGAGGTGGCACGGGGAGTTTGGTGGTTGCCGTGCCGGTGCTCTGATGCGGAAAGAAATTTCGAGGAGTTTTGCGGTTCAAGAGCTAATACGTGGTGAACCGACGTAAGCAACATCCTATGAACGAACTCATCACGATCTTGAAACTGGGCCGGAAGCTTGGGAATCGCAATGTCGCCCGGGTTTTGCTGGGGGCCTCCTTGATAACGTTCAGTGCCGGAACTTTTGGCCAGTCACTATCCACACCGCTCGCCGGTGAGGCGGAGGTGTGGCCAGGCCCAGAGCAACGGATTGCCAAAATTGAGTTTGTCGGCGTGCCTGTTCTGGAGGCGGCGGAGCAATTGCGTGCCGCCTTTGGGGAGGGCTTTGATTTGGTGGTCCCGAGTCAGACTTTCGAGACACAGATCAATCTCAAGTTGCGCAATCCCAACGCTGAGGAGGTGTTTCGTGCCATGAACCAACTCTTCGTGGCGGAACGCATCCCCTGGCAGTGGAAGCTGAAGATCAATGGCTCTCGGCCAATCGCGGTCTTGCAGCAGCTCGATTTCGTGCCGAAAGACAAGGGATCTGAGCCGCCGCGGCCTCGCATGAGGATGATCGTTTATGTTGGGGATATCGTCGAGAACGAACCAGGCCTCGACCGGCTTGCTGAGACCGTGCTCAAGATTGTCAACGGCCAGGGTGGGGGCAAGGGGGCGCTCCAGGTGGAGGTTCATCATGGCGTCAGCCTCATCGTGCTAAGCGGAGATCCGGACGACGTGAGCTTTGCCAGGGAAGCGCTTCAAGCGCTCCGTCAGCGAGAATTTGATCAACGAGCGAAGGCTGCACAGGCGGGCGCCAGCGGGCGGCAAGGGACTCCGGAGGCCTTGACGCCTCCTGCGAAAGACGCAAAGTAGGCGACGGGGCGTGATTACTCTTGGCTCCAGCGTGGATGTTGTGGATTGGAGAGAGCTTCAGGCTGAACCCGTTGTCGAGGCGGTTCCGGCCGTCGAGTCGGGCGCGCAGGCCGACGCGGCGATTCGGAAGCTAACCACCGAGATTGCGCGCGGAAGCGAGGATGCATTCCAAGAGCTCTTCGACCGCTATCACAGGAGGATCTATCGACTCCTGTTGGTGTTTACCCGAGGCGATGAAACTGGCGCACTCGACCTTGCTCAGGCTGTCTTGGTGACGGCAGCAAGAAAGCTCAAGCCAGTCAACAGCGAGGCCCATCTATGGAATTGGCTAGCAAAGGTTGCGCGCCAGCTCTTCATTCGCCAATGGAAGCAGCGCCAGCGCGAGGCCCGGGTGCTGGCCGCGACCGGATGGTCTGAAGTGGCCGCGGAGGCGGAGGCTGATCAGGTGCTCGAATCAGCCCTCGACTCGGCTCTCAATACTCTCGAAGAGGATGAGAAGCAGCTGGTGGAGTCATTTTATTACTCCGAGCGGTCCTGCAAACAGATCGCAGAGCAACAGAGTACCACACCCAAGGCCGTGGCGAGCCGGCTCGAGCGAGTCCGCCAAAAACTGCGTCAAGCCGTCCTGAGCAGATTAAAGCATGAAAACTGAACACGAGCGCCTCATCGGATGCCTGTTTGAGGACGAGCTTCTTACGGCAGCTAGGGAGAGGGCCATCGAGGCCGGTCGGCACGCATCTCGACGTCGCCGCTTTGCGCACCAGCTGTCGCGGGGGGTTGGGGTCGTGATGGTGGTTGCGGGCGTATTGCTGACCCGCTCGGCTCTGCGTCCTCCGCATGCTGATCCACCTTCGATGGCTGCCGCTAAGCCGGCCTCGATTTCAATTCTGACGGACGAGGAACTTTTGAAACTCTTCCCGGATACGCCCGTGGCTCTAGCCGACTTAGGAGGAGGAAAGAAGAAGTTGATTTTCCCTCGTCCGGGAGACGAAGAGCGTTGGATAGTACGGCTTTCCTCGAAATAGGCTCGCTGGCTTGAAGCGGCAACCATTAGGTGTAGACCCTCGATTTCTTGGCGCAACGGAGTGCTTTCAGGATCCCGAAATCAGTTGGACCCATCGGAGCCTCGAGGCCCTCGCCTTGTCTTGCAATGAGCTTGCGGGCCGGACGAATGCCCCAATCTAAGACACTTCTAGGCGCGTCTTAATGGGTCGAGAGCCTGGCCCAGTGCGAGCGAATGAGGGTGCTCACGCTGGGTGTGGAGGGAGGTAGCTTGGCGGGATCGTTGAAATTGCGGTCGTAGGTCCAGTTACGGGCTGGGGGTCCGTAGACATTGCTTTGGCCCCACGCATTAGTGGCGTAACGGCTGCCGAACATGGCTACCATCGAGCCGTTGTAGGTAAAGGTGTTCGCTGAACCCCAGGTCTCCAGGAAACGCGGGAAGTTCTCGGCCCCACCGCTGTAGCTTCCATGGACGCTGGTTTCGACTTCTCCGGTTAGGAACGCTGCGTTCACGGTGGTGGGGGTTGCGTTGCGACTGCCGACTGCGGCGGTGCTGTTCCCATCGGTCCAGTTTCCAGAGAGGATCGTGATGGCGTCAGCCATGACGGCTGCCGGGTAAGAGTAGGTGGTGTTCGTGCTGCCTAGCCCGTTGGTATTGAAGCAATTGTAATTCCCATCGATGTACAGCGGTTGCGGAGTCACGACCGTCAAACCGGTGCTTGGGATAACGACTCCGTTGGTGAGCCGCACCGCTCCGAGCTGAGTGGAGGTCAAACCCGTGCGCTTATCGACCACATACAGCGTGCCCACCGGCTTGCCCTCGAGGGTACGCAGGCTGGTGTTGGTGCTGTTCCAGGTGGTGAATTTGCCGATGTCAATATTGATCGCCTTGACCGTCTTGGATTCTCGGGCGTCCGTGAAGCTGCTGTTAGTGGTGATGAAGGGGAGGGCGTTGGTGATGACAGTTAAGGAGTTCGCGATACCAGAGCTGGCCGTGATGGTAGAATTGCTCACCGTAATGATCATGTCGGCCTTATTGTAGAATCTCTGCTTGCCCATGGCCGAAGTGGCAACTTCATTGGTCGGCGGTGGGTCGAGCAAAGCGGCAATGGCAGCGGCGCTGTTGTTCGTTCCAATCGGCAAACTAAGGCTCCCCATTCCAGCGGTATGGCTGCCTTTGTAGGTTACCGTACCCGATGGTGGAGTGCGCCCGTCCCCGGGAGCCCGAGAGAAGTTAATCGAACCCACGGCCCCGACATCGTCCCAAAACACCATCGTGCTGTCGGGTTCAACGTACATATCCTGGTTCGCATGAACCGGCCCCCAGATGTTGAAGGTTTGACCGCAACTGATCTCCATCAGGATGTTGTAGTAAATGGCGAATTGGAAAACCGGGATGGTGGCCAACTGTACCTCCTGTTGCACGGCCGCTGGGACGATTTCGGTTCCCGATGAGTTGACGGCCTTGGCGGCGACTTGGAAGGTGCCGGCGACGCCGCGCAGGTTCTTGTACTGTCCGACCAGATTAGTAAATGCGAACAGGGTGGTGTTGGTGACGGTCAGGACCCCCGAGTTACCCGCCAGATCCTGAAAAGTGTACCCACTCCAGCTCGCATCTTCGGCGGTAGTTGGAACAGCCGCACGGTAGGTGGTAAGGCTGGACCAAATCTTACTTTGGTCCCCTTGTCGAAAGTCGTAGGCCATCAGGCCCACTGCCTTTTCTGTAGCCGCTTCCGCGGCTGCCACGGAACTGTAGTAGAGGTTGTTGCGCACGGTCGCGCGGCGAGAGCTCGACGTCCAGGTGAGCGCGCCCCCAACGGCCATGACCGCGAGTGCAGCAAGGAAGACCACCATCAGCAGCGCATAGCCCGCTCGCTCGGCGTGAGTTTTTGTCAGCAATGTTCTCATTGTAGGACACGAGGAGTCACTCGGACTTGGATTTGAGCCGAATCGTAGAGCTGGCCTGGCCCGGTGGGGGCGTAGGGATAGATGGGACGGAAGAACTGGAGCTTCACACCGACCGTCTCGGTCGTTTGAGAATTGGTCAGCACGGTGTTGGTGGCGCTTTCCAAGGTAAAGGGGACCAAGTTGGTGACGTACTGCGCAATGGTCTCTCGAAGGTTCGTCAGCGTGGTGATCCGGTAGAGGCTGCCGGCGTTCGTGTCGAGCCAATACGTAACGGTCTGAACCGCCGGGTAGCTTTGGGTGATCCGGACCCCATTGCCTTGCTGCGAGGTGTTCATCGCTGCCTCGTTGAAATTGACTCCGTCCGCCGCACCGACATCCACGTTATCCGATTCGCGGATATCGCTGATGATTCGGTCGGTCGCCTTGCGGGCGGCGCTGGCTGAGTCGAGTTTGGCCCCAGTCACTTGGTAAAGTTTGCCGCCCATAATGCTGGCGGTGATGACACCCGTGATGGCCATGAGGAGTATGCTCATGGTGATGATCATCTCCGGAATAGTGAAGGCGAGGTTGCCTGGCGGTCGGTTGGAGATTCTCATGGCCTGTGGAGTGAAGTCAGTCTCACGTCGTCGTGATAGCGGCTGGCACGCGGTAAGTGATGATCTGGTTGGTGCCCATCTTACCGCGGTAGAATGGCCAAACGGCGACTACCTTGATGCACTTGACCGGGGGGGTAGCCTGCACCGTGGTGATCGTGGTGGTGATGGTAGCCGAGATTGAGTTGGTTCCTTTGGTATCTAATGCCACGGTCATGGTTGGGAAATTCGCAGCGATGACTTGGTCCACGGGGGGGTTGGCCCCAAGGTCCCAGGTAACGCAGCGAACCTGCTCCATTCTCTGGATCACCAGGGCTTGAGCGGCCTGGGAATAGGTAGCGTACTCGGCGAACTTAGCACTCGCCAAATACCCGTTGGCGATGGCGGTCACGCACAACACCAGCAGAGCGATGGCGATCACGGTCTCCACCATGGTGAAGGCCTGCTCTTGTCGGTTCACGCGAATGATCATAGGCTCAGGAAATTGCTAAAGTGAGTGCCATCTGGCCGTGATAGGGCCATGATGTCTAACTCGAAAGAGTCATGTAGCAAAGAGTATGCCGATCTTGATGATTGTCAAGGAAACTTGGCCTACCGGGAGGAACCCAGGAACTCCACTAGGTCGCGTAAGTCCTTCTTATTGAGGGCGACACCCAGCCCTTCTGGCATCGCCGAAAGACCCCTGGCGCGAGATTCCAGGTCCGACTTTTTGATGGTCACTGGTCCGTTATCGACCGTATTCAGGACGAGTTGATTGGCATCCTCCGATTTCAAAATCCCGACAACCATATCATCGTTCTTCAAGGTTGCGACTGTGGTCTCGAAGCCGGCTGCTATCTGGGCGTTCGGAAAGAGGATCGATTCCAGGATGTACTGGCGGTTTTGGCGAGTGCCGATCCCAGTCAACTCCGGGCCGACGTCTCCGCCCTGTTTATCGACTTTATGACACCGGACGCAGGCCACATCGGCCCGTTGAAAAAAGATGCGCCGGCCAGCTCTCGGATCCCCACCCTGAAGGGCCACTCGGTATTCGGCAAGCGGGTCGTTTTTGGCGAGCGAATCGTGGTATCGCTCGATCTTCTGCTTGACACTCGGGGAATCATGATGCTCGGCGGCGTCTAATAGATCCAGTTGGAGCTCCGGTGGCACTTGGCCGGACAGAAGATGGTCAAGCCATTGGTTTAGAATCTTGTCAGCGCCCTCTCCGGGAACCGAAGCGAGGACGTCGAAGGCATGTTGGCGTTCTCGAATCGAGCCTTTTTCGAGGACCGTGGAGAGCAATCCAGTCGCTTCGGCAGGCTGCAGCGAGGCGCTAACGCGGAGCACTTCCATTCGCAAGCGCTCGTTGCTGTCGTTCTCCGCCGCCTTGAGCGCCTCTGAGAGGTGGTCATCGTGCCAAGAGGCCAGGGCTCGCAGCGCGGCCGCGCGAAGTTCGCCAGGAGCCTCCCGGTCGGCGACTAGCGGCGCAAGGAGCGGGCCGGCCTCCCGGATCGCCAAATCACCGACCGTGCGCGTAGCCGCCAGGCGGACGTCCTCGGGGCTCTTCTGTAGCAGGGCCGCTAAAACGGTTCGCATTGCGTTTGCCGGAATCGCCCGATCGCGGGTGTCGGCAATCGGCCTCCAGCACCCGATGATCGGGTCGCGACCCGAGGGGTGGGGCCATTCGCCCAGCATCCGGAGCGCTTCGATGCGCATCGTTTCCGGGGCGTCGCTTCGGGCCGAGAAGTCCGCCAACGCCGCTGCTGTGGCTGCGGTGCCGTGGCGGCGATTGGCATTCAGTACCCTGCGCAGCAGGGCTTCATCCTTGAGTGGCCGTTTGATCAGAGCTGCCAGCTCCGCCTCGACTCCGTAAATTGGCTGGTCGTTGATGGCCCGCGCCGCCTCAAGGACGAGGCTTGGTTCGGGGTCGGAGAGGAACCGGGAGATCTCCGCTCTTTGAAGGCGTCGAAGGGCTAGGAGCACCCCCATTCGGACGGATGCCGACGAGTCCGAGGACGCAGCCAGGAGTCCGTCCAAATCCCCGATCCAGGTCAAAGCCATAACGCCAGCGTGACGAAGAAATGGGTCGGCTTCGGCGTTCTCCTTAAGCATTCCCAAGACCGCCGGAACTGCGTCACGACGAAGCAATTTGCCCGCGCCTAGGGCAGCGTAGAAACGGACGCGCGGACTTGCATCGCTCATGAGTCTGAGCAGCGAATCGCCCGCCGGAGCGTAGCGGACATCCCCAAGGACCTTGGCGACTTGCGCGCGGACTTCGGCATCGGAGTCGCTTGCGAGTGCAACCAATGGGTTGAGCGCGTCCGGCGTCTCTCGATTGGGCGAATGACGCGGTGCTGCCTGCCGGGCGATTTGTCCCAGCGCCCATATGGCATGAATTCGCGGTAGCGTGTCCCCTGATTGACGTGCTGCTCCGACCAGGGTTTTAACGGCGACCGAGCCATGCTCGGCCAGCGCGAACTGAGCGGCCTGCCGGACACGCATATCCCGATGGCCGATGAGTCTCGCCAATTCTGAAAGGGATCGTTTACCCATCCCTTCACCTAGTAACCGGCGGGTTTCGGCGACGGCTGGATCTTGTTCGGATGCCGCATTATGGACGCGGTAGATTCTGCCCTTGCCGGTCAACTCCCAACCGTCCACCCAATCGGAGAAGTAAACATTGCCGTCGGGACCGAAACCAACATCGGTGGCGAGCGCGCCCCAGACGAAATGCGCGGCATCGACCAGCGTGAAGCCGGCCCCCTTGGGTTTTACCGCAAACGAATGGATGCCGCTGATGCCCCCGGCACCGCGGAAATCCACTAGGAAAAAGTGGCCGTTGTAGTTGGTGGTCAAGCCGGTCCCCGGGTAGTAGGCGACTCCGGACGGGCCGTCGGCAATGTTGGCGATCGGCGGCACAATATAGGCTGCTTGCCCGGGAAACGCCGGGTACCAGAGCTTCTCAGCGTTGAACGCGCCGCGCGTGTAAGAGCCCTCCATGAATTGGTAGCCGATCCTCCAACCGCTGTCGCCACCTTCGACCAGGTATGTCCAACGTGCCCGGTCTCCGCTGTCGGAGTTATTGTCTCCGGTGAACAGGTTGCCGTAGGCGTCAAAGGCGAGTTTCTGCGGGTTGCGAAGGCCGGAAGCGAAGACCTCGAGCTCCGATCCATCCGGATTGCAGCGAAAGACACAGCCAGACTCGGTCGCCCCGATCATCCGCCCATCCTGGCGCACAGCCGATCCGCGGTCCCCGATTGAAAAATACAGTTTGCCATCCGGGCCGAAGGTCAACCCATGAAGGTCATGTCCGAGAAAGCCGACCCGCACGCCGTAGCCGGACTGAAGCGTTTCCCGGAAATCGGCGACGCCATCCGCGTTGGTGTCCTTGAGATGCCAAAGGTTGGGAATGTCGGTGTACCAAACCTCGCCATTCCGAGCCAGAACACCGGCGCCCAGCCCATCGAGGATGTTGGTGAAGCCTTCGGCGTAGATCGAACTGAAATCGGCTCTTCCATCACCGTCTCTGTCCTCGATCAGTCTGATTTTGTCCGATTGTTTCGTGAAGGTGCCGATGCTGTCGCCCAGATGCCTCTTCATCATCGCCAGTCGGTCATCCGGAGTGCGGCAAGCCAAATCTTCATCGAGCCAGTCCATGATTCCGCGGATATCCAGCACGCCCTCATGCAAACGGAAAGTTTCAACCACGTAGAAACGTCCGTGTTCGTCAATGGAGAACGCTACCGGATTGGCTAGCAAAGGCTCGGCGGCGAAAAGATCGACCTTGAACCCGGGAGGCACGGCGAATTTGCGGATGGCTTGCTCAGCCTCCTTAGAGGCGGCCGCGATGCTCGGATTGGCCCCCGGGCCGGGGAGTCCGTGTTGGGCTAGGACGAATTGGGTGGCGGCGGCGGCCAGGGCGCTGGCGGCGAAGCGCCAGCTTGAAGTACATCTTACAAAAGACATTAGGCCGTCATTTTATGCGCCGTCGCGCCGGAGAGGAAGAGGGAAAAGCACCCGCCAAGTTCGGCGCACGGCGGGCGGCGGGTTGAGTGCTAAGCGCGGCGGTTGATTGACAACGAGGGCACCGGGTTAATCGAGCGCGCGCGCTGCAAACCTGTGCGCTGTGGCTCAGCTCATCTGTCCAATCCATTGGACGAGCGCTTCCGCATTCTGGTCGCAGGGGAGATAGGTGCGACCCGGTTTTCAACTCAGCAATTCCCGGCAAAGACAAAAAATGGCAACGGTTCGCCAAACGATGGTTAGCCGTTCAGTGTGCCTTCGCGTAGTCATAAGAACAGTCAACGTAGCGGCCAACAGCCGGGTATATGTCGTATCCCGGTCCCGGGGGAATCTCGGAGGATGGCCGGGCGGCTGGGTAAACCAAAAGTGACAGCAGAGGGATTATGAATGGCACGGCATGGCAGCCACGGATCGCAGCGTTCATATGCAACGCGTGCGCTTATCGAAACGGAAACGCAACCCGTATTCCGATCGAACTCCAGGAGAGCAACATTCTCGGTTTGCATCTTGGTTGTTCGGGGAGCCTCGACCCACAATTTGTCATCAGAGCCCTGGCGATCGGCGCCGACGCGGTGCTGGTGATCGGCTGTCATCCGGACGATTGTCCGCATGCCGAGGGAAACTACCGAATGCTTCGCCGTTTGAACGTGGTGAGGCGCTTGCTTGAGCAGGTTGGGGTGCCTCAGGAGCGGGTGCGCCTTGAGTGGATCGGAAGCGGTGACCGGCAACGGATCCCAAAGGCCGTTGCCGAAGTGGTCGAGACCGTGCGCCGGCTTGGGCCGCTCAAAGAGGATGGCTCAGCGATCACCTGGGAACGCCGGATGCAAAAGCTTGGTGAGGTTATGGGCGCACAAGACATCTTCCAGCCTGCGGTGCCACCAGCCGAATTGCTGGCAGGAAGCCTCGGTTAGATCGTCCGCGGGCTTGCGGCGCCTGCGGGTCGCTGTACAAAATTTTGAAGGCGAACGAGTCCCAGAACGTCTAATGGGACTACCACGACCATGAACCCCGCCTTACATCCCTGGAGCATTTCCGCGGACGATTTCCCTGCGGATACTTTCGCCGCGGACCAACTTCAGTTCCTGGTGGGCTACGCCATCCTGGCTCCCTCCAGCCATAATTCACAGCCCTGGTTGTTCAAGATCAACGCCATGGACCTTGAGCTGTTCGCCGACCGGCGCCGAGCGTTGCGGGTGGTGGATCCCTATGACCGCGAGATGGTCATGAGCTGTGGAGCGGCCTTGTTTAACCTGCGTGTGGCCACGGAGTACTTTGGCCACCAATACCGAATCGAGACCTTCCCGAACCCTGCGGATGCCAACCTATTGGCCCGCTTCTACCTCGATCTCAAAGGCGAAACCTCTTCGGAGGATGTTCTCTTGTTCCACGCCATCCCCAAACGCCACACGAATCGAGATGTGTTTCGGCCCGACCCGGTCCCAGCGGAATTGTTGGAAGCACTGGCTGCCTCAGCCCAGAATTCCGGTAGCTGGCTGCATGTGGTTGAAGGCGATCAAGCCCGCACCGCAGTCGCAGATCTAGTGGCCGAAGGCGATCGACTCCAGTGGGCCAACAAGGCTTTTCGCGAAGAACTTGCTCGGTGGCTTCGCATCAAACCCGAGGAGCACCGGGACGGCTTGTTAGTGCAAGATTTTGGAGTTAAAGACTGGATGGCGTTCGCCGGACCAGCCTTGGTGCGTACCTTTGACCGGGGAGCGGGGCAGGCGGCTAAGGACCGCGACATTGCCGCGTGTTCGCCAGTCCTCGCGGTGCTCGGGACGGATGGCGACTCACCGGCGCAGTGGTTGGCTGCGGGTCAAGCTCTGCAAAGCGTACTGCTTCGTGCTCGGGGCGACGATCTCTGGGCCTCGTTTCTGAATCAGGCGATTGAGGTCCCTGATGTGCGTGCGCGATTGAGCGAAACGATTGGGCGCCCAGGTTTCCCGCAGGCGCTGTTGCGCCTCGGCTACGGGGGAGAAACCACGCCGGCCCCACGCAGATCCGTGCACGACGTGCTCATTCGGCACACTCACCACTAAGCCTCATGCCGAAGCCCACGGCGGTGGATGCGTGAGCCGATAGAGGATCTCGCCCGCCTTAGGGACCATCAGGACACCTTCGGCTTCGCGGTTGGCGAACGACGCAGGATTGATCGAGCCCGGATCACGATAGCCGAGGTTGACTTGATGGCAGAGCTCCGGAGAGATTTGCGTCGCAAGGGTAACTCGTGCACGAGGCTTCTCAACCCCGTCGTTATAATCGCCGAGCCCAAAAACATGGGTCGAGTGGGCTAGCACCCCCCAAGGAAGATCTCGGAACCGTTCCCATTGCCGAAGAAAGTAGTCCCGGCAATGGTAGCCGACCTTCGTGATCAAGTGCCCATGCGTGAGCGAGAATTCCTCGATATGAGGCGCGAAGATGATTAGCTCCCCGCTGTCGGCGAGCACGGGTTCCAGTTTGTACATGCATTTGCCCGCGGTCCAAATCTCGTCGTACATAGGCGGCGCGCAGGCGAGGATGGTGTGATAAGGCTTAGCTTTGTAGACAATATGCCGTTCGCGCGACAGTTCGCTTGCCCCGGTCCACGCGGCTTCCGGTGATCCGGCGAAAAGACCCGCTAACCCTTTTCCGTCCACGACCAGACAGAAGCAGAATTTGGCCCGATCCACTAAGGCTCCCGCCCGGTCGACCACGCGCCGGACCGGGGTCCACTGATTTCCGATGACCCTCGGCGTGGTGATCACCGCGCCCAGCCAATGGAAAAAGTTTAAGATCTGCGGTCCCCCGACGCCCGGGAACAGGTACTTGTTTCCGCCTGAGAATCCAACCACCTCGTGGGGAAAGACCGGACCCACGATGATGACTTGGTCGTAATCGAACAGCAGGCGGTTGACTTCCACCGGCACATCCATGGCGAACAGCCCGCCGGTGATCTCCCTGACCTCCTCAGCCTTCAGGGTTCCCACGCGCACTAGCGCCTCAGGTCGATCCCAGGCATGATTGAAAAACCGGACCTTGCCATAACACCCCTGGCGCTCGCTCTCTGAGATTTCGAGCCGCTCGCGAATCGCCTGTTCGGACATCGGTTGGTGGGTTCCCAACGCAATCAGGACGTCTAACGCGCGTGCGATTGGGCCAAGTTCCGCATGGATCGCGCGGAAGGCCAACCCGATGGGCGCGGTGCGCGTCCCATCAGGTATGATTAGCAGCACCTTCTTGCCCTGGCACCCTAGGCTGCCGCAGGCCTGACGGATCAGCGCATCGGCCTGGTCGGAAGTGAGTAACTGGCCTGGCGGGGCGGTGGCGGAAAGCAATGACATCGCTAGATTGTTTGAGCCAGGAATCCTCCGTCGACGCGGATATCCGTGCCCGTGACGAAGCCGGCAGCTCGGCGGCTCGCCAAGAAGATCGCCGCACCCACCAGTTCGCGAGGTTCGCCCATTCGGCCCATCGGGGTATGGCCCAGAATCATCTGGGCCCGCGGCGTGGGACTCCCATCGGAGTTGAACAGCAGCCGCCTATTCTGTTCGCCGGGAAAGAATCCGGGTGTGATCGAGTTGACGCGCACCCCACTCGAGGCCCATTCCCGTGCCAGGAATTGCGTCAGATTAAGGAGCGCTGCCTTGGCCGCGGAATAGGCGACCACCCGAGAGAGCGGCAAGTGCGCGGAAACGCTGGCGATATTGATGATGCAGCCAGCGCCACGCTTGACCATGGGCGCGCCGAATTCCTGGCAGGGGAGCAGCACCCCGCCAACCAAGTTCAGGTCGAAGTTAGCGCGCCAGTCATCCAGCGAGATCTGTTCGAAACGACGATCCGCTGTAACTGTGACTCTCGGGTCGTTGCCTCCGGCAGAGTTTACCAGGATTGTTGGGGCGCCAAGCTGTTGTTCTATCGCTCTTTGAGCGCGGCTCAGGCTTTCTCGATCGAGCGCATCCGCGGTGAAAAACATGCTCTGGCCGCCGGCGCTCACAATGGCCTGGGCCCGCGCCTGGCCTCTTTCCAGATTGCGCCCCACGACCGCGACTTTCGCGCCCGCGTCAGCAAGGCCCTCGGCCAGAGCGCCGCCCAAGACGCCCGTCCCACCGATTACCACCGCGACCTCATCGCGTAGATCGAACCAGTCCATCATGGCCGCGACTTTGGGCCAACCTGGACCCAGGGTGAAGGTAAAAATCACCTCTGGTTCCTCAGACACGGTTGAGCTATCCTCAGATCACATGATAGCGTTGCCGACACCCAAAGTAATCTTGACGCATGAAAGCGATCTGGACGGATTGGTTGCCGGCCTGCTACTCCGCCGTTTAGCCGCGCGGCTTTTCGGGGTCGAAGTCCCACTCGAAGCCTATCATAACCACAATTGGCGTCAGCGCGCGTTGACCGAGCGATCAGCCTGGGTCACAGACCTATGTTTCGAGCCGCGCTTGGATCGGCCCGACTGGTTGATCGTGGACCACCACGTCAGCGACTGCACGCCGACCCGCGCACAACTGATCCACGACTGCGGCAAATCGGCCGGGCTGCTTTGCTATGAGCTTTGCCAGAAGGAAGGACTTGGTTCGCCCGCCCTTGATCGGGTGGTGCATCTCAATAATGTGGCCGACCTGTTCCTGGTGGATGACCCCGACTTTGAAACAGCCAACGACTACGCCAATCTGGTGAAGACCTATCAGTTCTGGAATCTTTATGAACTGATCGAGGGACAACTGGAACGTTTGCTTGAGCATCCCTTGCTCGAGGTCATGAGAGTCAAAAGGCGCATCGAAGACCCTCTTGGGCTCGCTTGGAGCGCCAAGCGCGTCACGGGGTTGAGCCCGAGCGTGGGCTATGTGGAAACGGTCGTGGGCAACATCAATTCGATCGTCTATCGATTGCTGGAGAGCGGTGCTACGCCTTACCCGGTGTTGGTGACGCTTTTTCGAAGAGGTAACGGTGGAATGATCGTCAGCCTGCGCAGCCGCAATGGGCAAGCTCTACGCGTGGCAGAGACCCTCAAGGGTGGCGGCCACCCCAACGCGGCTGGGGCTACCTTGCCACGCTCGGTGCAGAGCTTCCCTGATGCGGTGATCTACCTCAAACAGGTCTTAAACCCGGCCCCCGTGCCTGAGGCGGGACTCAGTGCTCTGGAAACCCTGTTGGACTCGGTTGGCGAAAAGCAATGAAAGCATTGACGACTTCAAATCGCGTTCCCTGGTCATCGACGGCTCTGAGCGCTGCTCCCAGCGGCGCTGCCGCCGTGCGAATAGGCGGGTTGCTCAGCATCATCGCTTGCATGGCGATGTTGGGGACAGGGTGTTCCAGTTTTCATCGCGAATGGCGCGCCGGCGGCAAGCGCCCAGAGGCGACTGGCAAGATTACGGGGCGGTGGGAGGGCACTTGGCGCAGCGAGGCCAACGGCCATCACGGCCGGCTACGCTGCCTGATTAGCCAAGCTCCCACAGGCGATTGCCAGGCCTGGTTTTACGCGAATTACCTTCGAATTCTCCACTTTAGCTACAAAGTCAACCTCGCGATCACCACCAACGCCGACGAGTTCCATTTCGAGGGTCAGGCTGATCTAGGGAAGCTGGCCGGCGGCCTTTACCATTACGAGGGTCACGCGACCGGAGACCGATTCCTCTCAAGCTATAAGTGCGAGCGGGATCATGGCCAGTTTGAGATGAGCAGACCCGTCAAATAGCGACTACTGCGTGAATTCTGCCAGGATCTTGGCTCGCTCGGCCTGGTACTCGTGGGGAGTAATACGATTGGCCTTATATGAGTCCAGTATCTCAGCCAATCGCTGGTCACGACTCTTGGGGGCAGCTACCATCGCGGCAACCTCAAACTGAGCTTTCCGACCTCTGTGGTTTCTGGCCTCCAGGGCCACGCGGCGTGCCGTGATGGCAGCCTCCTCAGCTTCCGACTGCTTTGTCTGGGCTGTGGCGATCGCCTCCTGGCGCGCCGTCAGAGCGGAGCGTACGGCCGCTCCTGCCTTACCTTCCTCATTCCAAGCAGCGATCGCCACATCTCTCACCCGGTGATCTATCTCGCCAGAGCCTTTGGCCGCCCTCGCCAGTTCGTCTGCTTGGCGAGCCGCCGCGACCACTTCTGCCTCGGCGAGGCTGGTATTCTTGTCCATCTGGCGGATCGTCCGATCGCTTATGGGCTCTCCGTGCGTCTTTAGATCGTTCGCCCGCACCAGCATCACTTTTAGCGCGGCAGCATCTCGGCGGGTTTCGTTTTCGTTGTCGCGAGCCTGCGCGGCTTCACTCTTGGCGGTTTCGGCGCTAAAGTCGATGAGGCGTGCCGTTTCCGAAGCCTTCCGCGCCTCCGCCTGCTTCTGACGCGCTTCCTCGGTGGCTTGTATGAGTGCCCGGTCTGCGGTTCCAATTGATGCTGTGGCTTCCTGAGCGGCCTTGGCCTTGGATCGAGCATCTGCCTCCGCCTGGGCTACCTGATCTCCCTGAGCTTGAGCCGTCACCAAACATTTTAGCAGAATGGCGGCTCCCGTCGCGAAAACTAGTTTGGACTGGTTCATGCCGCAATGTGGCCCAATGTGACCGTCCCGTAACTTCGGCAAAACCCTACTTCGGCGTGGGGTGAAATACTCAGACGCGCCCTGGGTGAAGGCCCAGCTATCCGACGAAGCCGTGTTTGTGTTGCCTGTCGGCGCTCAAACCCTATCATCTTGGGCTCGATGGCTTTCCCGTGGAATGTCTATACTCTTGCGCTGGCTAGCGCGGGTCTCTGTTCGCTCGTCTCGCTCCCAGTCTGGCGCGCGTGGTGCATCCGAGTTGGCTTGGTGGATGATCCAGGGCATCGCAAAATCCACAGCGCGCCGATCCCCTTGGCGGGCGGTTTCGCGGTGCTCTCAGGCATCGTTCTACCTTTGGCATGCGGGGTGGCACTGCTGCATTGGCACGGGCTGGGAGCCGGCAGCGCACAACCGATAATTTATGGCATCGGCCGGCGTGCTACTCAGTTGGCGGCCTTAGCGATGGGTGCGTTCGGGATGGTCCTCCTCGGGGCGTGGGATGACAAGCGCGAGTTGCGGGCACTGCCCAAGTTCGTCGGACAATTCCTCATCGCGGGCATGGTCGCTGCTAGTGGCGTCCGAATCACGCTCTTCGTGCCCAATGTGGTCTTTAGCTATGCAGTAACGGTGCTATGGATTCTGACTGTGACCAACGCCGTCAACTTCATGGACAACATGAATGGGCTCTGTGCGGGAATGGGCATGATTGCCGCCGCCTGCTTCGGCCTGGGAGCGGCATCCTCGGGGCAATACCTCGTGGCGTTGCTTGCCTTCGTGGTTTCGGGCGCGTTACTGGGGTTTCTCCCGTACAACTTTCCGCGCGCTAGTGCATTCCTGGGTGATGCGGGAAGCCATTTGGTCGGCTACTTATTGGCCGTGCTTGCTATCCTGCCGCACTTTTACTCGCGTACCCATCCGTCCTCCCTTGCGGTCTTAAAACCGCTCCTCATCCTTGCTGTGCCGCTTGGGGACTTAGTCTGGGTCGTGGTGTTGCGCTGGCGGCTCGGACAACCGGTTTATGTTGGGGACAACAATCATCTCTCCCATCGACTGGTTCGCCGCGGTTACAGCCGAACGCTCGCAGTATTATTGATTTGGCTCCTCACCGCGATCACCGGGGTTTTCGCCGTCGCACCGCGCTCCGCCTTTGGCTTTTGGAGGGAGACTCGAACGTCGAGTAGGTGAACCTGGTACCTTTCTGCGCCGGGCTGCGGACGTTCACTGGTCCGGAGCGCCTAAGTCCCCGCGCAGATCCAGCCACCCCCCACAACCAAGTCCTCTTGGTAAAGCACGCAGGCCTGTCCCGGGGTGATCGCCCGCTGAGGAGTGTGTAGCTTGATGACGGCTCGGGCGCCTGGGAGGGTGGTCACCGTCGCCATCGCACCCGGGTGGTTGTGGCGAATCTTCGCTAAAGCCTCGAAGCTTGTCGGCGGCTCAGCCCAGGCAATCCAGTTGCAGCGCTCGATTTCAAAATTCTCCCGGCTGAGGGCACTGTCGTCTCCCACGATGACTCGGTTGGCGGCCGCATCGAGTTTAATCACGTATAGCGGCTTGGGCGAGGAAAGGCCAAGGCCCTTCCGCTGGCCGATCGTGTAGAATTCGATGCCATCGTGATAGCCTAGCACTCGGCCCTTCATATCCACGATTTCCCCCTGGTGTTTTGCCACCAGTTTGGCTTGCTCTAGGAACCGCCCGTAGTCTTTGTCGGGCACGAAGCAGATCTCCATGCTTTCCTCTTTCTCGGCCGTTTTGAGGTGGCTATCGCGAGCCACCTCGCGAGTTGAGTCCTTGTTCAATTCGCCCAAGGGAAAGACGGACCGTTCCAGCTGATCCTGCCGAAGTGAGAACAGAAAATAGCTCTGGTCTTTGCGCAGATCGCGCCCACGCCGAAGCAACGTGCGCCCAGTCGCGGCGTCTCGGCTGACCCTTGCGTAGTGTCCCGTTGCAATCGAATCTGCTCCTAGCTGCCGCGCGCGCCGGATCAGCGCGCCGAATTTGAGCTTTTCGTTGCACATGACGCACGGGTTGGGAGTGCGTCCCGCTTTGTATTCCTCGGCAAAATAAGCGATCACTTCGCGCTGAAAATCCTCCGCCTCGTCCACGAGGTAGAAGGGGATGCCCAACTTGTGGCAAACCGATCGAGCGTCCGCAACGGCCTGAGGCCCGCAGCACTTGTCCTCCGCGCGGGAGGCGCAATCCTGGGGCCAGAGTTTGAGCGTGATGCCGATCAAGTCAAAGCCCTGCTGCAAAAGCAGGGCCGCAGCGGCGGAAGAATCCACGCCACCGCTCATGCCGATCACCACGCGGGGTTTTGCCAACTCAGTCACGCTGGCAGGATAAGCGCGGGCGATGGGGATGTAAAGCTGAGGCGTTAGGGCGCAGCCAGCGCCGTTTCTGGCTCGCGTACCGATGGAGCTGGGGTTTTGCGGAACGACCGGAGTGCGACTCCCAACCCGGTGGCCGTTAACAACACTCCGAGAAAGAACGGCGCTCCCGGCAACTGCACCGGGGCGCGCGGGCTGATGAAATAGCCGAAAAGGCTCGAACTGACCAAAGGGCCAAGCACGCCCGCGACGCTGCCGATGCTGCTTAAGGAACCTTGCACCGCGCCTTGCTCGTTCATCGCCACGCTTCGTGACACGAGTCCCTGCAATGCTGGGCCGGCAATGCTATTGAGCGCGCCCAGAACCAGGACGGTGTAGACCATCCACCCTTGCGTGGCCAGCCCGTAGAGCGCCAGATTCACGATCGAAATGCTCATCCCCATCACCACCGCGCGTCGCTCGCCCATCTTCGGAATCAGGACTCGGGAAAGGCCGCCCTGCACGACCGCTGCCATGATCCCGACGATTGCCAGTGACAGCCCGATCTGGCGCAGGGTCCAATGATAGCGGTAGCTGGTGTACAGGACCCACGTGCTTTGGAGGCCGTATTGCGCGAAGTAAACTAGGAAGAGCGTCATTGCCAGCCCAACCACCACGGGGTATTTCCTTAGCGCCAGCAGCGATCCGACGGGGTTCGCCCGGCTCCAGGAAAACGCCCGGCGATGCTCGGGCGTGAGCGACTCGGGGAGAACGAACATTCCGTAGAGCCAATTGACCAGTGTAAGGCCTGCCGCCACTAGGAATGGCACCCTCAGTCCATAGCCACCGAGCAGGCTGCCTAGCATGGGGCCCATGATGAACCCAAGCCCGAATGCCGCCCCAATGAGGCCAAAACTTTGGGCCCGCTTCTCTGGCGGGCTTACGTCCGCGATATAGGCGCTGGTTGCGCTGATGTTGGCGCCAGTGATCCCCGCCACGATTCTCCCCAGAAAAAACCAGCCCACATTCGGCGCCCAGGCCAGGAGTAAATAATCCATTCCTGAACCGAACAGAGATCCCAGGATAACTGGCCGACGACCAAAGCGGTCAGAAAGACTCCCCAAAACCGGCGCGCAGAGGAATTGCATGAGGGAGTAAAGCGCTACCAAAAGCCCCATCGTTCCTGCGGCCGAAGAGACGTCGCCGCCAGAGAGCTGCTCGATCAGCTTCGGGAGGATCGGGATGATCAGCCCAATCCCCAGGATGTCCAGGAACAGGGTGATCAGCACGAAGACGATGGCTGGTTTCGGTCGGCTCACAAGATGGCCTGCTGGTATCCTTCAGCGCCGTCTCTGTGTCCAGCAGATTCGGGGATTGAATGTTTGGTTGGCAAGGGAGGAGCAGTTGGTTATGAACGTGCATGGCCATACAACGACGTTCCTTTCTCAAGTCCACCCTCACCGCTTCAACCCTCGCCGGTTTGGCGGTTCCTACCGCCGTTCGAGCCGCTGACGCTGCTGGTGGTTCGGCTCGCGAGTTTTACGAACTGAGGCTCTACCACCTCGTGCGCGGCCCTAAGCAGAAACTGTTTGACGATTATGCCCAGCACGCCGCCATCCCGGCCCTCAATCGCATCGGCATCGGTCCCGTTGGCGTCTTCAACGTCGCCACCGGTCCCGATTCCGCTACCAAGTACGTCCTGATTCCCTACAAGAGCATCGAGGACTTTGCCACCGCCACCGACCGCATGCGCTCGGATACCGATTACCAGAAGGCCGGCGCCGACTTCATTAATGCTCCACCCAATGATCCCGCCTACGTGCGGGTCGAAAGCTCCTTGATGGTCGCGTTCGAGGGCGTCCCCAAGCTGGAAGTGCCCGCCGGCGTGGCGGCCAACAAACCCCGCCTCTTCGAGTTGCGCACCTACGAGAGCCATAGCAAACGCGCCAACAAGAAGAAAATCGAGATGTTCAACAAGGGCGAAATCGCGATCTTCAGAAACGCCGGCTTGCAGCCGGTGTTCTTTGGCGAAACCCTCATCGGCTCCAAGCTGCCCAACCTAACGTATATGCTGGTTTATGACGACATGGCGGCTCACGACAAAAACTGGGGCGTATTCGTGGCGGACCCTGAGTGGAAGAAACTCAGTACCACCCCCGGCTATACCGACGGTGAGATCGTGTCGAACATCAGCAACGTCTTCCTGCGGCCAACCGCCTATTCACAGGTCTGATCGCTTAGGCTCTGCTACCGGCAGTTCACGGTAGCATGTCCACGCCCCGCGTCATCCTACACCTGGACATGGATGCGTTCTACGCGTCCATCGAACAGCGCGATCACCCGGCGCTTCGTGGCAAGCCAGTCATTGTGGGCAGCCCGCCGACCCAGCGGGGGGTTGTTTCTGCCGCAAGCTACGAGGCCCGCAAGTTTGGTGTGCGTTCCGCCATGCCCAGCGTCACAGCCGGGCGTCTCTGCCCACGCGGGATATTCGTCCCGCCTCGCATGAGCCTTTATCGGGAGGAATCGCGTCTGATCATGGAAATCATTGGCCGTTCCGGAGCAGCGGTCGAGCCCATGTCGATAGACGAGGCCTACTTGGATGTCAGCGGCGTCGTTGGCGTGCCGCCCTCCGATAACGACCGTGACGAAACGCCGCTTGAGGACGGCGAACTTCCCGCCTCCTCACCCTGGCGCCGAGCGATCGAACTGGGTAGGCAGCTCAAGACCGCCATCCGCACCGAGCGGCAATTGACCGCTACCATCGGGATCGCGTCGAATAAACTCTTAGCGAAGATCGCCAGTGACTTTCAGAAGCCCGATGGCTTGACAGTGGTCCCGGAACCGGAGAAGGCCGCCTTCCTGCGCCCTCTGCCGGTTCGCGTGCTTTTTGGGGTCGGCAGGGTTACCGAGACTATCCTGGCCGATGTGGGAATTAAGACGGTAGGAAATCTGCAGGATTACAGCGGAGACCTCAGGGCCTTAGTTGGTTCATTCGGCCCGCGCCTGAAGCAGTTTGCCTTTGGCGTTGATGATCGGCCGCTCGAACTTGGAGATGAGATCAAAAGTATCAGCAGCGAGGAAACCTTCGGACACGACACGGAAGACCGCAAGATCCTTCGCGCGTCTTTAAAGGAACAGGCTCGCGACATCGCGGCTAAGCTCATTCGCAAACAACTCGGCACCCACACCGTCCAGGTCAAGGTGCGTTACAGCGATTTTACCACGCTCACTCGCCAGATTACGGTTGAGGAGCCGATTTCTGAGGCGGCGGCGATCTATCGTTTGGGATGTTTCCTCTTGGCCCGTGACAAGTTGGTGTGCCGCCCGGTCCGCCTCATCGGCCTGGGTGCCAGCAGCCTGACCGAGGACGGCCCTCGCCAATTGGAACTGTTCAAAGTGGATCTTGTTATGCGGCCTCCTCCGCGCTAGAAACGGCGCATGCCTGCTTTCCACCCCTGCGGCTCGCTGGTCCAGTGCGGGACTGATGCGTTGAAACATCTGGCGTCCAGCACCCTCTCCCGACTTGTTCTGTTCCTTGCGACGGTTGCGTCTCTCGCCGCCGCAACCCCATCGAGGGCCATCGAGCCAGGTCCCGTTTACGTCCTTCTCTGGTTCGACACTGAGGACTACCTTCTTCCGGCCGACGACGACGCGACTCTGCGTTTGGCTCGTTTGCTGAGCGAGCGGGGCATCCGCGCCACCTTTAAGGTGGTAGGCGAAAAGGCCCGAGTGATCGAGCGCAGGGGGCGGCAGGACGTTATCGCGGCCTTGGCTAATCACGCCATCGGTTACCACAGTGACCTGCATTCCGTTCACCCAACGCCAACCGAGTATCTCGCCTATTGCGGGCTTTCGGATGGCATGGCCGAGTTTGTGCGCAGGGAAGCATCCGGGGCAGCGGACGTACGCCGAATCTTCAGCCGCGACACCTTGGTTTGCTATGGCCAGCCCGGCTCTTCTTGGGGCGCTCAAGCGATGGCAGCACTGCCCCAAATCGGTGTCGCACCCGACGGAGTGCCCTGTTACGTGGACGACGGCGATCACGTCGGCCTCGGTGCGCAGCCGTTCTGGTTCGCCGGGGTGCTGACCGTTTATCAAATGGGGCCTAACGTGACGCGCATGGACCTGCACGATCCTGCGGCGGTGGAACCGGCCAAGGAGAAGGTAGGTCAGATCGCAGGCCGCTTGCGGGGCGAGGGCGGTGGGTTGATCAGCATATACTATCACCCGTGCGAGTGGGTTCACCGCGAGTTCTGGGACGGCGTCAACTTCCGCCGCGGTGCCAATCCCCCGCGCGAACAGTGGCGGCCCCCCCCGCAACTACCCCCGGAGGAAACGGACGCCGCCTTTGCGCGCTTTGGCCAGTACGTCGATGCCATCCGCGCTATCCCGGGCATCCGCTTTGTGACCGCCGGCGACCTGCCGCACCTCTACCCGGATCGCCTTCGTACCGAGGGCGCCACAACCAATGACCTCGCTCGGATCGCTTCCACGCTGGCCGCCGCCACTAAAGGCATCGATATCATCGCCGATGATCGACGCGCGTTTTCGCTGGCTGATCAGTTCGACTTACTCGGCTCCGCACTCGCCGATTTGGTCGAGGGCAAGACCCCGCCTCCGGTCGAGCGGACGCTGGGTTTGCTGGGACCGGATTCGCCGGCCCCGATATCGCGTCAGGCTGGCGAGATCTCGTGGTTTACGTTCCGCGATGCCCTCCGCGACACGATAGGATTTGTGCGCACCAACAAGCGCGTTCCAGCCCGCGTGTTCTTGGGCCCGGATGCCGTCCCGCCGGAGGAATTCTTGATCGTCATGGCACGGGTATACGAGAGCTATGCCAAGGTGGGACGGCTGCCCGTAGGTCAATCAATCCCGTGGACCAGCGGCATCGAAGTCCTTCCCGCACGGCATGTCGCGGCTGACACGCCGGGGCTCTTCGGAGGTTGGATCATTCACAAGGAGGGCTTCCGCGCTCCGAAGGTAATGGAGGTGGCCCGTTTGCAGGCTTGGACGCTCAAGCCCGCCATTCGAGTAGACGATCCAGCCGCGGCCGTCCACGCAGCCGCTCGGTAACGCGGACCAGATTGTCCGCATCTCGCCCCGGCACATCGTGCGGGTCGAAAACTCGAAAGCAGCGTAGCCGGGGTTCCTCTCCAGCCGCTTCGATCGGGTTTATGGTGAGAGGATGGTCCGGCGTGGTTCAATCCCCCGCGCCAGGCAGGTTGACGTACACACGAACGAACCAGCCCTGCGCTTCCAGGCGGCCTACCTTCTGCACATACTCCTGGTAGGGGAAGCGCTTCCGGACTAGGGGCGACTTCCCGATGCCCTCAACCAAGCGGTGGGTCCAAGGCTGGAAGGCCTCGCGCTGCTTCAGCGTGCGCACGATATTCGCATGTTCTTCCTGTGTGAGCGCAGGAATGCCGAGGTCCTCAACTCCTGCTGTGTGCTTCATCGAACCCAGCCAATCGTAGGATGCCTGGCGATTGAGCAGGAACAATCGACCGAGGTTAGTGCCTTGAACGATGAGCCGGTTGTACTCCTCCCGATGAGCGTGTTGTAAGGTCCGCTCCAAGTTGAGCTTTTTCTCGATGGTCGTCGCCCCCGCAGTCCTCAGCAGGGCGTCGCGACTGAGTTCGGGTTCCATCAAGGCATCGACCAACAGGTATGGGGCCTTCCAACATACCAGCGCCGCAAGCTCAATCAGCGCAACCTGCCGCGCCATTTCGATCTCCCGGCTGGACAGAGCCGCCTTGCGGAACTCACGGCTTGGGTTCTCCAGAATCGCCAGCAACTTCGGCGCGGCCAAATCCTCAATCCGAGGTTGTCGCGTCTCGTAATCGCCGAAACTGATGGCGAGTATGTGACTCACCCGACGGAGGGTGTGATCGAGCTTCAAATCCGTGGCGGTGGGCACGGCGTCGTTCCGTGTCCCTGAGTAAAAATCGTGGAGAGCTAACCACACCCCTCGATTGGGGATGCAGAGAAAAGGCTGTTCCTCTGTGGCCTGCCGGAAACATGCGCGAACGGTCTTCTCGTGGAACGGCAACTTCCAGACCTCCTCCAGCCGATAAACCTTATGGTTCGATTCTCGAGGAAACGCCCCCAGGTAATCAAAACTGGTCGAGGTCTTGATTGTGCTCTCATCGTGCCCGAGTACGGATTTGGCAAGCCTGATGACCAAGTAGATCGCCAGGGCCGTAAACACCAGGCCGTCGATGTTCTGCCACACGTTTGCGGTGAAGGCGATGAAGTCGTTGAACGCGGTCCACAGGGTTCGAAGCAGGGATCCGAACGCCGAGCCCTCGGTTTCGGCGAACAGAGTTAGGAGACCGGAACAGGCGGTTGTCATCGTTTGGTCACACCCCCGCACCAGATGCCGGGCGGAGAAAGCGGTTCTTGAAACGGAGCTAACCCAGTGCCGGTGGGAAAAGCAAATTGATTCACCGCCATCTTCCGCAGTAAACCTCCTGGTCGCCCGTGGCGCCCGGCGCGAGCCGGCTAAATGCACTCAACACTCTACACCGTCGTTTGTTCCTTTTCTGGGCGAACGGCGATCTCCGAGGGATAATCGGGATGGTGAGAATGGGCGGTGATGGCTTCCCAAATGCTAGCTCGCAGCTTCAACTTCCCCAGCCTCCGACGGGGCAATCGATCGATTGCCGGCTCACGCACGAAGAGGAAGAAGATCATTACCACCAAAAGCGTTCCGAGCATAACGCGCAGCACCCAAGGCGGGGACATGTAGTGGGTTAACAAGCCCGCGAATAGGTGGCCGAGCGGCATTCCGCCTTGCTGGGCCAGAAGCATGATCGATAGAACGCGGCCACGGTTGGCATCGGTGGCGAGGAGTTGATTGGCCGTGTTACTCGGATTCAAGCTCAGCAACCAGAACATGCCGTTGGCCACTAGGATAATGAGGCTCAGTGCTGGTGTCCTCGAGAAGCTGAAAAGCAGCCCAACCACCGCGAAGATGCACATCGCCAGGGGGATGAGATGGTGCCGCGGGTAGTAGGAGGGAATGTAGGAAAGGAGTATGGCCCCGAGGATCGAACCCAAGCCGATCGCCGCAAGCATCAGGCCGAACATGGCCGGACCGCCTTTAAGAATGCGCTGGGCAAATACGGGGAGCAGGCCCTGCAAAGGCGCGGCGAGGAACATAAAGATCACCCCCATAATGGTCAGCCGCCTGGTGCCCGGACTCCGCCAGACGAACCTCAGGCCCTCGCGAACATCGCTGTAGATGGAATTGCCATTCGTGCGCGCAGGGGCAGGGGAGGCGGGAATCGCCAGCCAGAGCGCAATCAGTAGCGGAAGAAAACTTATGGCATTGAAGGTGAAGGCGCCGGCAATTCCGATGGTGCCGATCAGCCCAGCCGCCAACATGGGTCCACAGAGCCTCGCCATGTTGAACTGGACCGAGTTCAGTGCAATGGCGCGATCCAATTCGGCCCGCGGCACCAGGCTAGGGACCACCGCAAGGATCACCGGGCCGTTCAAAGCCCAGACAATCCCTTCCAGGAAGGTGAAGCCGATAACAACCCACGGCGTCGCATGCCCCAGAAACGCTGCCGCGGCCAAGCCGGCCCCTAGGGCGCAAGCCGACGCCTGCAGCACGATTAACCAGGCCTTACGGTTGACCCGATCCGACAAGACCCCGGCGAGCAGCGCCAGGAGGAGCACCGGACAAAAATCCGCGAACTGCAACACTTCCACCAGGAGGCCCTGGTGTGGGTTGCCGACGGTCTGACTGGTTACTGCCCAACTCTGCCCCGCATTCTCCGTCCAATTGCCGGTGTTGGAGATGGCGGCGCCGACCCAGAAAATCAAGAATGCACGATGTCGCAACACCGCCAGCGGTTTTCCGATGGCAGAGCGGGATAATGGATTCGCCGCGTCAGACACGAAGGACTCCTAGCAGTTCCATCCGCGCCGGAGAAGTCATTTGCTGTTTCGGCTGTTTGCCTGTTCCCACATTCCCGGTCATCGCTGGGCAATCGCCTGACCTCCGTTTCAACTCCGATCTTCACTCCACTGAGTTTCGGGCCACAGATTCCTGTTGCACGAATGCGGGGAGAGGATTAGTAACGCCAAGCCTCGGCATTAATGCCGGGCCGAAAACTGACTGTCTCCAGGATGACGGGCGATCGAGATCAGGATCAATCCAATGAGCTCACCACTTGAACTTCAGACGCGGAGGACATTCATACTGGTCCTGCTTCTCATACTGATCACCCTCACGCTCACCAACCTGATCCTCGTTGCGGGCCCAGCCGAAATTCAGACAGCAGGGTTCACGCTGCTCAGGAGGCTTTATCATGATTCTTTTGTGCGGATCGTCCTCGTCGTCTCAGTGGCAGGCGCATTCGGAGGGCTGCTCGCGTCCTTCGCGGACGTCCCTTTAGCGCAACTCCGCGCCAGAGGCTGGGCGGCTCTGGGTGGTGACAATATGCCGCTTTGCTGCGCCATCGGTATGCTTTTAGGCGTTGGAGGAGCCATTTCGTTCATCGCCATTCCCGCTCTTGACGGGAAGTTTGATGCCGGGGTCGCTGAAGGCACACTCCTGAAGTTTGGGCTGTTGTCCGTGGCGAGCGGCTTTGTCGGGCTAGCCCTGCTCACGAAGGTTGGGAACTTCACCCTAGAGATGATTCAACGGGAGACCGAGGGCATGCGCAAAAACCTGCAGGAGGAACAAACCAGGGCGTTAAAGCAGGTTAACGAGAAGGCGGAGGCCGCTACCAAGCTCACGCGGAGGAAGATGGAACTCGTGGGCAGATTGATCGAGGCCTTGGGTCGAGACCGGACACACCCTCTCTTTGAGGGGGCTGCGGCTGATTCGATTCGCCAAGCGGACGAATACCTTCATGATGAACCAGGGGATCGCCAAATCGGGATCTTGCGCGGCCGCGTCTTTCAAAAGTGGAAGGGCTATGAATCTGCGGTCGATTCAATCACCGAGGTCCTCCGCCAACGAGACAATGCCGGCAAACCGAAAGATCAAGACTACGCGGCCCTGCTCTTCAACCGTGCGTGCTATCGGAACCGAAACGCCGAGGACCTTGAGAAGGCCGGAAAACAAACAGAGGCAGAAAACCTCCGTGCTGAAGCCTACAAAGACGTGAAGGAATCTTGTCAATGGGATCCAGCCAATACGGAAGAATCGAAAAGCGACAAGGACCTCACAACTCTCTGGAACTCTCCCTCCCGGCCGATGCTTTCCTGAGCGTGAACTCAATCACGGTCCGCAACCTCACCCACACGCACTCGGCCACTATCGCGCGTACGGAGCATAAAAATAGGCCTCGTTACGCAGCCGAGTGCGGCTCGCACTGCCTTCCTACATCGTCTTGATGTTCAATCTCATGCCCAACACCTTACGCCAGGAAACGATTTTGTCAATAATTCCGCGGGCGGCGATATCGAGACTAGGTTGTTAATTATCAACAGATTGTACATCGTTCTGGCGGTCGATCGTTCCTAGAGTCATGCCTCTTCCGAAAGGGGTTTGCCGATTTCCCAATGGTGTCCGAAAGGATCGACGATTCTCCCCAGGCGCCAGCCGTATTGGTTGCTGACCGGCCAGATCACGCTTCCCCCGGCAGCGACAGCCCTCTCGAACGCCGCATCCGGCTCTGCCACGATCATCACCATCCGCACGGTGCCGCCGCCGAGTGATTCCGGGCTGAAGTTGGAGTGTTCCGGAGATTCGTCAGCGAGCCAGAACTCCGCGCCGGCTACGGACAATCTGGCAACAACGTGGCCGGCACCGTCGTCCACCCGGAACACCTCAACAGCACCAAAGGCCGCCTGGTAGAAAGCGATCGCCTTCATCCCGTTTCGGACTGAGAGCATCGGGGCGATGCTGGTTCTTTGACTCTTAGGCGACTGTTCGTCAGTGCTCATGGGTATTCCAGTTGGCCCAGATCATGGACCAGGCGGACGCGGAGATCTCGTTCCGCCGAAGAGGGCCAGCTCTAGAAGTTTGAAGTAACAATCCACATTTTGGAAGCCGATGTCCCGCAGCCACTGGCACTGCTTTTCAACTGGGGCAAGCTTGTTCGCCTCCTTGTCCGGGCGTTGGTGGTAGGCTTGAGCAATCTGCTCTCTGGTCTTAGTCGTCCCGGCGTGTGCGTGGTAACCCCACAGCGCCTCGATGAAACACTCGTCAAAAACGGTCTCCACCCACGGCGAAGCCGAGGCGACATGCTCCAGATTCAAAAAGACGCCCCCCGGTGCAAGGAGGTTGTATAGCTCCCCATAAATCTCTCGTTTTCGCGCATCGACTTGATGGTGGATGGAAAACCCCGAGACGATCACGTCGAAGGGAGCATATTGGTTAACGGCCTGCACCCAGGTGGGACTCCCATAGTCCTGCGCTATGAATACGGCCTGGTTGTTGGCCGATCGGACCTTTTCCTTGGCGGCGCGGATCATGATATCCGAGAAATCCAAGAACACGCCCTCGGCCTCCGGATGCGCCGAGAGCAGCGCCTGGCCAAGAATCCCGTCCCCGCAACCTAGGTCCAGGAAACGGCCGACCTTTGGCAGCGCCTGCTTCACCACAAGAAGGATGAGGTCAATCTGCTCTTCCGCCAGGGGGATCGCGCCTCGGATTCCTTCCAGGTACCATTTGCTCAGCGCCTCGGTTTTCCATACCTGATCGTTGGATGTCGTCATGATCGATGCACGAATGGTGTGCGATCCAGGGGAGCGGGTCAACGCATCCGGTTGCTGAACCGGTGGCCAAGCCGGCCTGGGCGGATGCGACCTAGATAGCAGGGCGAGTGTTTTCTCCTCGGCCTATTCTCAGTTTCATCGGCGCCAGGGCTTTTAGTTTGAAATCCGAATCAACGGCTGTTTTGATGGGGAAAACCTCAAAGCAACCGATGATCGCAACCAAAGCGTTGAATTGCCGGATCAACGCGCCTTGGTTCGCGGGATCGAGGCCAACTGGCTGTTCGATCTGGTCCTGGCTCGGACGCCTTGCTTTGGGTACGGCCTGCGTCGCGCAGATCCTCGCTGCCGAGCAGCCTGGAATCGTAAAACCCCGAGTCGAACAAAGGGTGCTTGAACTTTCGGGCCATGGTTCGTGGCTCGAACTTCCCCCGAACGTTCTGAACGATTTGCGCGAAGCAACCGTGGAGGTGTGGGTCCGCTGGGCATCCCTGACAGGGCCTCCGAAGAGGGTGCTGGATTACGGAGCAGCCCAACAGGACATCAGCATTGCATGCAGGGAGGGCGGCGCTCTCTGGTACGTCATGGGCGATCCGCATCACGATCTCCATTCGGTGATCGTCAACGGCATCATTCGGACGCAAGAGTGGCGGCACATCGCGGCAGTGTCAGGCCCTGGCGGCATGCGCCTTTACCTCGATGGTCTCCTGATCGGCGCAAACCCCTATCCCGGTAGTTTTGCCAGCCTGGGAAGCGGCCGAGCTCATTACATTGGCCAACGGGTCACGGAGGATGATCCAAACTCGGATTCTCAAGGTGCTCTCGGAGAACTACGCGTCTGGCGAGTAGCCCGGAGTTCACAAGAGATCCGCGAGCACATGTTCGACCGGTTGACTGGGAATGAGCCGGGCCTGGTTGCTTTGTGGAACTTTGAGCGAGTCGAAGGCCGTGCGGTCTGGGACGCCGGACCCGCCGGTTACCGCGGCAAACTCATTGGTGCGGCCCGTGTTGTCTCGATGCCACTCCCGCAACCGGCGGACTATGCCCGGAAAGTTTTCCTCAAGGTGCGAGCCAGCCACCAAGAGCTGACGAACGCGGCGCCAGTGGTCGCAAGATTCGTGGGGACTGACGATTCCTCCGGTTGGCACGCCAGCGAAGCCGAACAGTGGTTCAGCGTGGATCTTCCCGAACGACAATCGGAAGTGGAAATCCTGACTCCCGGAGGTTCCATCCATCGCACCGCCATCCACGGAGGTGGCGCCTATGAGGTCCCCGCTGGACTGATGGTTGCCAACGATCAGACCACGAATCGCTACGCGCAGGCCTTTCTGTACGCGATGGAGAACGCGAGTTCGAAGCCGGCAGCTCAGCAACTCCATGCCACCGCGGAATCCGCTGGATTGGGACCGGCGATCCAGAACGCTTTGCGGGGACTCTCGCATGGCCTGCAAACCGCGCCTGAGCCGGACTTTGACCGGATCCTAAGGGTGCTCCGCACGCTCACACCGCTGGATAACGAAACGGGTGCCGATCTCTTGCGAGCGCTGGACCGCCCTGAGCCTTGGGCTCGCGCAAAGGCAGGAACGATGCTCGGGCAGATCGAGGTGTTCAATTCGATGCTGAACATGCGTTTGAATGCCTTGCGCAAAGAACACGATCGATCCTTGGCCCATGATTACGTGCACCGCAGCGCATTAAGCGCCTCGGTCTGCGCCGGCATCCTCTTCGCCCTCGGCATGCTCCATCTGATCCTTTTTCTCTTTGACCGCAAAATGATCGGCAACCTTTACTACGCGCTTTTCGTATTTGGAATAGCCGTGGCGGTTCTTCTCACTGCGGACCGAGGAAACGACCACCTTGTGGAATGGGTCGCGGTGTTGGGCAGCATTTCTTTGATCTGCACCTTCCTCGGGGCGCGGCTGATCCACTGCGTTTGCGGCGAGAAGGCGCCCTTCCATTTTTGGTGCCTGCTTGCCGCGAGCAGTTTGTGGGTTTTTTGTGTCTTCGCTTTCAGGGGAGCAGCGGCCTCGTTCTACGATCACCCCCCCTTGCCCGCGGGCGGAGTGAAAGCGTCCACGGTGGGCTTGCTCTGGACTTTGCTAGTTCTGGCGGGCTTCATTGAGATGGCTCGCTCCGCCCGGCGCGGCATCAAAGAACGGCGAGAAGGAGCTATCGCCCTGACGGCGGGGGTTTCCATGCTGTTCTCTGGCGCTGCGCTCGCCTTCGTGACGAACCTCTATGACCCGCATAGCCAATGGGCCATCTCCAAAAACGAATTTCCCGATTTGGTGCTTGGCTTGGGCATCCTCGGCTTTGCCGGTCTCACTTCTCTGTCTCTTGCGCGAGCGGTTTCCGTTACTAACCGGCGCCTCAAGCAAGCGCTCAGTCGAGTGGAGCAGGCGAGGGCGGACCTGGAGCTAACCAACACACGCTTGAGCGAGGCTCGGCAACTGGCCGATACCGCCAATCAAGCCAAATCGCACTTCCTCGCAAGCATGAGCCATGAGCTGCGCACGCCGCTTAACGCGATCATCGGCTATTCGGAGATGCTCGAGGAGGAAGCCCCTGAGATCGGCGCCGATTCGCTGGTGCCGGACCTGCGAAAAATCAACGCCGCGGCGAAACACCAATTGGGGTTGGTCAACGATGTGCTGGACCTGTCCAAGATTGAGGCTGGGAAGATGACCTTGTTTATTGAGGACTTCGACCTCGGGAGATTGGTGGGCGAGGTCGCCGCCACCGTCCAACCGTTGCTTGCGAAAAACGGCAATTCTCTTGGGCTGGACTGTCCACCTGGTGTCGGCCTTATGCGATCGGACCAGACCAAATTGCGCCAGGTCCTCTTCAACCTCCTCTCGAACGCATCGAAATTCACCCACAAAGGTACGGTTCGCCTGGCGGTATCTGCCGAGCCGCCGCCGGCGCAGAACCACGAGCGCCCCAAGATTCAGGCCGCTCAACAACCATCCGCGGGCGCTCAATCAGATCCCATGCGCCCGGTCCCAAAGACCCTCCTGTTTACCGTGGCGGACACCGGAATCGGAATGACGCCCGAGCAGTTAGGCCGAATCTTCCAAGCCTTCACGCAGGCAGATTCCTCCACCACCAAGAAATACGGAGGCACAGGCCTCGGCTTGGTGCTCTGCAAGCGATACTGCGAACTTATGGGCGGCTCCGTGGATGTCCAAAGCACACCAGGAATGGGTTCGATCTTCACTTGCCGCCTCCCCGCCCACCTCGAAGCTCCGGCCGTTGGTTCGGCATGATCAGTTTGAATTGGATTCAGAAATCTGGCACAGGTACCCGCCACCATGGCTTCGTTTCCAATCCAAGGCCTGAGCTTCGACGTTGGTGGCACTTTGATCGATGTTTGGCCTTCCGTGGGCCACGCTTACGCAAGGGTAGCCGCTCGTCACGGCTGTGCTGATCTGGAGCCGAGCCTTCTGACTGAAAGATTCCTGGCTGCTTGGCGTGAACGCAGCCCGGGCTTTGATTATTCGCGCGACAGTTGGGCAGCCGTCGTACGCTCGACATTCGCCCACGCCGGCGCCTTGGCCCAGGATCCCGTCTTCTTCCACGATCTCTATAACCACTTCGCCAAAGCCGAGCCGTGGCGCGTTTATCCCGACGTGGTGCCCATTCTTCAAACCCTCCGACTGCGAGGCTTCAAGTTAGCCGTCACTTCAAATTGGGACGACCGCCTTCGGCCGCTGCTAGGCGATCTTCAACTGCTCTCCTATTTTGACTACATCACCGTTTCAGGTGAGCTGGGCGTCCACAAACCCCACCGCGCGATTTTCTCAGCCACGGCCAACGGCCTGGGCCTGCCTCCCGAATCGATTGTCCATGTTGGTGATCATTGGACTGAGGATGTCCTTGGAGCGCGCGCGGCCGGGATGAAGGCCGTGCACCTCCGGCGAGGAGGGATCCAGGGGAGCGAAGGCGTGGAGGGCCTTGGCGAATTGTGGGCTTATCTGGGGGTTGATGGGAGGGGCGGGGGCGGAGAGCCGAACCTCGGCAGCGGATCTGGGCAATGAGCAGGGTCAATAAGGATGACCCGTAGAGTGGCTTATACTTGTGACCTACAGTTGACGGAAAGGCTCTCGCTTAACCATAGTCTCCTCGTTCATATGTCCATGAACGCGATGAAAACAAGCAGCCGCGGCGGCCCTTGGCCAGCCCCGGCCAGTTCTCGCTGGTCTAGGCGATTTCAGTCGCCTTGAGCGTCCTGGGAGCAGACGTCGGTGGTTCATGTGCCGGTTCCCTCATGCAATGAAATTTCTAAACGGTCTTTTTCGATCTTCGCTCGGGAAGAAGTTTATCATGGCCGTCAGCGGCTTGTGCCTGCTGCTCTTTGTGATCGGGCACATGTTGGGAAACCTCCAATTCTTCCTCGGCCCCGAACCGATTAACGCTTACGCGAATTTCCTCCAAAGCACCCCCGAATTGCTTTGGGGTGTGCGCTTGGGAATGTTGTTCATGGTGGGGCTCCACATCTGGTCGGCCACTTCCCTGACCCTTGAAAACCGGGCGGCCAGGCCGGTGAGTTATGACCGGACCCATCTAGTGGCGGCCAGTTATGCCTCACGCACCATGATGGTGAGCGGCTGCATAATCGCGGCGTTTATTATCTACCATTTGCTCCATTACACCGTGCAACTCCAAGCGATCAACCTCACCGGCCAGGATTTCCGGGTTTTGCACGATGAGAAGCACCACCACGACGTCTACCGCATGATGATCCTGGGATTCAGCAAACCGCTGGTCTCGCTTTTCTATTTGGTGGCGGTTTCCTTGCTTTGCTTGCACCTAAGCCACGGCGTTGGGGCGATGTTCCAGTCGCTGGGGCTCAAGAACCGCACCTGGGGAGCGATCCTCGACCGTGCAGGGATGGTGATCGGCTGGGTGTTACTCCTAGGCTACGCGTCGATCCCCCTGGCGATCCTTTGCGGCTATGGAAGTTAGGCTCCCAACATGAAACTCGATGCCAAGATTCCTTCGGGTCCGATAGCGGAAAAGTGGGACCATCACCGGTTCCAACTCAAGCTGGTCAACCCGGCCAACAAGCGCAAGTTCGACGTCCTGGTGGTGGGTTCGGGTTTGGCGGGCGCCTCTGCCGCCGCCTCACTGGCCGAGCTGGGCTACAACGTCAAGTGCTTCTGCTATCAGGACAGTCCCCGTCGCGCCCACAGCATCGCCGCCCAAGGCGGGATCAATGCGGCCAAGAATTACCGCAACGACGGCGATAGCGTCTACCGGCTCTTCTACGACACCATCAAGGGTGGCGATTTTCGCGCGCGTGAGGCCAACGTCTATCGCCTCGCCCAGGTCAGCGTGAACATCATTGACCAATGTGTGGCCCAGGGCGTCCCCTTCGCACGGGAGTACGGCGGCTTGCTGGACAACCGCTCCTTCGGCGGAGCTCAGGTCTCCCGCACTTTCTATGCTCGCGGCCAAACCGGCCAACAACTGCTCCTGGGGGCCTATCAGGCGCTCGCTCGCCAGATCGGTACTGGCTCGGTGCAGATGTTCCCCCGCACCGAGATGCTGGATTTAGTCCTCGTGGACGGTCATGCCAAGGGGATCGTGGTGAGGAATCTAGTCACCGGCATGATATCCTCCTACGCGGGCGATGCCGTCGTGCTGGCTACTGGCGGTTATGGCAATGTCTTCTTTCTTTCGACAAACGCCAAAGGCTGTAACGTCACCGCGAGCTGGCGCGCCTACAAACGTGGCGCTCTCTTCGCCAATCCTTGCTATACGCAGATCCACCCGACCTGTATTCCGGTCAGCGGAGACCATCAATCCAAGCTCACCCTAATGTCCGAGTCGCTCCGTAACGATGGCCGAGTGTGGGTTCCTAAGAAGAAGGGTGAAACGCGCACCCCCGACCGAATACCGGAAATGGAACGCGATTATTTCCTGGAGCGCAAATATCCCAGTTTCGGCAACCTCGCCCCTCGAGACATTTCCTCTCGGGCAGCTAAAGAGGTCTGCGACGAGGGCCGCGGCGTTGGACCTGGCGGGTTGGGCGTTTACCTGGACTTTGCCGACGCGATCAAACGCTTGGGCGAACCCGCCATCCGCGAACGCTATAGCAACCTCTTCGAGATGTACGAGCGCATCACCGGGGAGGATGCCTACAAGGCCCCCATGCGCATCTACCCTGCCGTCCATTACACCATGGGCGGGCTTTGGGTTGATTACAATCTCATGAGCACCATTCCCGGCTTATTCGTTCTGGGGGAGGCAAATTTCTCCGATCACGGCGCCAACCGTCTGGGCGCAAGCGCGCTCATGCAAGGGTTGGCTGACGGATACTTCATCCTGCCGTACACCATTGGCCATTACTTCGCTTCGGAGAAACAGCCCAAGGCCTCCGCCAGCCATCCTGAATTCAAGCGCGTCGAGAGCGAGATTGAGGGCTTGACCCGGCGATTGCTCTCCGTTCGCGGCAAGCGCACTGTCACTTCTTTCCACCGCGAGCTAGGCAAGCTCTTGTGGGAGAAATGTGGCATGGCGCGAAATCAGGCAGGGCTTAAGGCCGCCTTGGCCCGCATCCCCGAACTGCGCCAGGAGTTTTGGAGCAATGTCACTGTCGGTGGCTCCGCCGCCGACCTCAACCAATCCTTGGAATACGCCGGTCGTGTCGCCGACTTCATGGAGTTCGCCGAGCTCCTCTGTTTGGACGCCTTAACTCGTGAGGAATCCTGCGGCGGCCATTTCCGCGAGGAATACCAAACCGAGGACGGGGAGGCCAAACGGGATGATGAACATTACTCATTTGTCAGCGCCTGGGAGTACCAGGGCCCAGGCAAAACTCCCGCCATGCATAAAGAGCCTCTGGTTTACGAGGAAGTGCACATGAGCACTCGTAGTTACAAATAATCGAGCACGGCTCAGCGTTTTGCCCATGAATCTCACCCTGAAAGTTTGGCGCCAAAAGGACTCGAGCAGCCCTGGACAATTCGAGACTTACCAGGCCCACGGCATCATCCCCGACATGTCCTTTTTGGAGATGCTCGACGTCGTCAACGAGGAACTCATCGGGGCCGGAAAAGATCCGATTGCTTTCGACTCCGATTGCCGCGAGGGCATCTGTGGAACTTGCTCGCTCGTGATTAATGGCGTCGCCCACGGCGGGCACAAGGGAACCACCGCTTGCCAGTTGCATATGCGCCATTTCAAGGATGGCGACAGCATCACTATCGAACCCTGGCGCGCCAAGCCATTCCCCGTCCTCCGTGACCTGGTGGTCGATCGCACCGCCTTCGACCGGATCATCCAGGCTGGCGGGTTTGTCTCCGTCAACACCGGTGGTGCCCCCGACGGGAACGCCCTGCCGATCCCCAAAACCGATGCCGACGCCGCCATGGACGCAGCCGCCTGCATCGGCTGTGGGGCCTGCGTTGCAGCCTGCAAAAATGCTTCCGCCATGCTTTTCGTGGCCGCTAAGATTTCTCACTTGTCACTTCTCCCGCAGGGCAAAGTGGAGCGCGAACGGCGCGCCCTCAGAATGGTGCATACTATGGACGCCGAAGGATTTGGGAATTGCACCGTGACCGGGTCTTGCGAAGCGGTGTGCCCTAAGTCTATCAGCCTTCAATTCATCGCCCGGATGAATCGCGAGTATGGGCGGGCCCTCCTCAAGGGCGAATAGGTTTCCCACTGATTCCAGCCTCCAGCCCAACCGCTTAGCGGTTACCCCGCGCCAATCCCGCGCGATAAACTAGACGAACTCGGGAGGAGTTGCGCCCTGCCAGCGCCCGCCCGTCGCTGCGCTCGCACCCTCGCCCGCAGAATCTCCCCGTGAGCGGCGTCGCTTTTGTTCTCCTTTTGAAGAAACCAGAGGTGAGGGGAATGAGACCACCTCTTTTCTCCAGGTTTTAAGCTCGCCAACTTCGCTCGAAAATGTTAGATAAGTTGTGCTTGCACAACTTTCTATGAGTGGTCCTATCTCGCTTTTCGAGCGACCGTCTTCTCCCCCTGCTCCTGCTCGGATCTCGGCGGCGCCATCTCTTTCCACAACGACTCTTCGCCGAGGCGATCGTCCCTCCCTGAACCGGCCACGAGGCCTGTTCTCAACCTTGGCCTCAGTGATCTTTCTGTGTGCGTGCCTGGTCGGCTTGCCCACCCAAGCTGGCTCGATCCTGCGAGAGGTTTACCAAGGAATTGAGGGCAACGCGATCAGCGATCTGACCAACAACCCCGCCTATCCTGACCACCCCAGCTTCACGGGACTGATCACGGAGTTCTTCGAGGCTCCTTCGGATTTGGATGACAACTACGGCCAGCGGATGCACGGCTACCTTGTACCGCCAATCACGGGAGATTACACTTTCTGGGTGGCGAGCGACGACAACGGCTCCCTTTACTTGAGCACCGACGATTCGCCCGCGAACATCCAACTTCTCTGCGACGTACCCGAATGGACCAGCAGCGAGGAATGGGACAAGTTCGCGGAACAACAGTCCCTGCCGGTCCATCTCCTGGCCGACCAGCCGTACTACGTGATGGCGCTGCAGAAAGAAGGGTCGGGAGGGGACAATCTGGCCGTCCGCTGGCTTCGTCCGGACGGCCTCGACGAAGGACCAATTCCCGCAGATTATCTGCTGCCCTTCGGTACCGTATTCCCCCCGCCAGGAATCAGTCAGCAACCGACCAACGCCACGGCGATCGAGGGGACAACCGCGTCTTTCATGGTACAGCCCTCCGGTCCGGGTGTGACCGTGCTCTGGGAGCGCAATGGACAGATTCTTCCCAACACGATTGGGCCGACTTTGGTTTATGGGCCGGTCCGGCTCGCCGACGACGGCAGTCGTTTCGAGGCCACGCTGACCAACAAACTCGGAGTGACCAACAGCGCGATCGCCACTCTGGCAGTGCTCCCTGATACCACCCCGCCCACTTTGATGAGCGCTGTCAATCTGAGCGTGACCAGTGTGCAGGTCATCTTCAGCGAGGCGCTCGAGACAGTCAGCGCCACCAGCGCTACCAATTATACGCTGAACCTGGGGACCGTCGTAACCGCGGCAGCGTTTGGCAGTGACGCCAAGACGGTTGTGCTGACCACCACGCCCCTGAGCTATGGCCAAACTTACACTCTCCAAGTCTCTCATGTGCTCGATCTTGCCGAGACTCCCAACCCCATCGCCCCAGGCAGTCAGATCACTTTTCTGCCGATGGAGCTTCACCCGCAGAGCCTGGGAGCCGGCCTGGGTTCAGTTCAGAGGCTCAACACCAACGCCTTCGACGTGACCGGCGGCGGCCTTGATTTCGGGGGAACTACTGACGCTGGTGAATTCGCCTCCCAGACGAAAGTCGGCAGTTTTGACCTTCAAGTGCGCGTGGACGGCGTGGGCGTGTCGAACCCTTTCCTGCACGCTGGCTTGATGGCTCGGGCGAGTTTGGATGCCCGATCAGCCTTTGCGGGAATCTTCGCCGCGTCGGCCCAAGTGGGATGCTTCTTCGAGTCGCGTGCTGCCCTGGGCGGATCCGCTGGTTCGCAAAGCCCGGTGGGAGGATTTCCGGTCAACTATCCCCAGACTTGGCTGCGACTGCGGCGCAGCGGGAACACGTTCACCGGCTTCGCAGGTTTCGATGGCAAAAGCTGGGTCCAACTCGGCAGCGCCACGATCGTGATGCCTGCCACCGTCTACGTTGGCTTAGCCGTGAGTAGCGACAACGCCAATGCCACCAGCCTCGCCCGTTTCCGTGACTTCGGACCCACCCTCTCCGCCGCTGGTGCCAGCTATTCTCCGGATCGTGAACCCCTCTGGCCTTGCAGCCGCCGCACCGGGATTGTTTTTTCCGAAATCATGTTCCACCCCAAGCCGCCGCCGGGAGTGGTAAACAACCTGGAGTTCATTGAGCTGTACAACGCCGGCGCTATTATCGAAGACCTCGGTCGTTGGCAGATCACGGGCGACATCAATTTTACCTTCCCTGCGGGCTTTCGCCTGGAAGCGGGTCAGTTCGTTGTGGTGGCAGCCGATCCCGCCGGCCTCCAAGCCGTCTCCGGCGCCAGCGGCGTCATCGGACCCTTCTCGGGTTCCCTCAACAACGGCGGAGGGGACGTGGTTCTGCGCGACAACACCGGCGCGATCAAGTTGGAGACTCATTTTTCCAATGCCTACCCATGGCCTGCCTCCTGCGACGGCGCCGGACACTCGTTGGTCCTGAGCCGTCCGAGCTATGGGGAGGATTCGGTCAAAGCCTGGAGTGCCAGCGAACTCATCGGCGGCTCGCCGGGAGAGATGGAGGCCCGCCTTCCCAATCCTTGGCAAGGCGTTGTAATCAACGAGTTCCTCGCCCACACCGACCCGCCGTTGACTGACTTTGTTGAACTCTACAATCGCAACAACGCGTCAATCGACCTCTCCGGCTGCTTTCTCACCGACTCCGCCCGGACCAACAAGTTCCAAATCCCGGCGGGCACGGTGATTCCTCCGCGGGGATTCCTGATGTTCGACGAGACTGAACTAGGATTTCGTCTCGATGCCAGCGGTGAAACAATCTATTTCGTGAGCGCAGACGCGGGTCGAGTCCTCGACGCCGTCCGTTTTGAGGCCCAGGAAAACGGTGTCTCGTCAGGACGTTGTCCCGACGGTTCCGACACGATTCGGCGACTGGCCAAATTGACGCCGGGTGCCGCCAACGGAGCCTGGCGTCAGGAGGAGTTGGTGATCAACGAGATCATGTATGACCCCATTTCCCTTAACAACGATGACCAGTACGTCGAGATCTACAACCGGGGCACCAACGTCCTCGACCTTGGCCAATGGTCATTCACTGCCGGCATCACCTACCAGTTCCCTGCCGGAGCGCGGCTCGCTCCCGGAGGCTACGCGGTGGTCGTGCCTAACCTGGTTCGCGCGCTCACGAACTACAGCCAGTTGAACGCGAGCAACGCATTCGGCGATTTTAAGGGCTCCATCAAGCACTCGGGCGAGCGTTTGGCATTAAGCAAACGCGATGATCTTATCACCACCAATGAGTTGGGCGATGTGGTGATCACCCCAATCCACATCGCGGTGTCAGAGGTCACCTTCGAAGCCGGCGGAAAATGGGGGCATTGGGCCGCTCGAGGCGGATCCAGCTTGGAGCTTGTCGACCCCGATGCCGACCCGCTGCAGCCTGCCAATTGGGCCGATTCCGACGAGACTGCCAAAGCCCCCTGGACCCTCGTGGAATCAACCGGGCGCCTGGATCAAGGAGATCCGCCTATGGGCCCGACACGTCTGCACGTATCCATGCAGGGTGAAGGAGAGTGTTTAGTGGACGATGTCGAGGTGTTCAAGGTCGGAAGCACCAACTTGGTCCGGAACAACGGATTCGAGAGCGGGGCTACAAGTTGGAGTTTCTTTGGCAACCATAGCGCTTCGGCGGTGGAAGCCGCCGGGGCCTATTCTGGCACGCAGGCCTTGCACGTTCGCGCGCAGGGAGATGGCGATACCGGGATCAACAGCATACGGACCCCTCTGTTCAGCGGGCTGACGACCAGTAGCACGGCAACTCTGCGCGCGAAGGTTCGCTGGCTGGCAGGCTGGCCGGAAGTCTTGTTCCGGCTGCAAGGCAATTGGTACGAGTTGTCCGGACGAATGAGCATTCCAGCCAACCTCGGCACCCCCGGGCAACGCAACAGCCGGGCGGTCGCGCATGCCGGGCCGGCAGTTTACCAGGTCAGCCATTCGCCAGCTCTGCCAGCGGGCAACACACCTGTGGTCGTCACCTGTCGCGTTTCCGACCCGGTGCCGCTCCGCAGTGTAATCCTGCGCTATCGCCTCGACCCAAACACCACCTTCGCGAATGTGACCATGCGCGACGATGGACAGGGGGGCGACGCAATCGCTGGTGACGGTCTCTATTCGGCTACCCTGCCGGGTTGGGGCGGCGGCACCCTCGCGGCATTCCAGATCGACGCTACGGACACCGGCAACGTCACGCGGACGTTTCCTCAAGCCAACTCCATCTGGCCAGTGCCCTCGGGCTCCTCCGAGTGCTTGATCCTTTGGGGCGATCCCGTGCCCACAGGAAGCTTCCCTCACTATCACATCTGGAATACTCAAGGCGTGGATATCAGCCGCGGCAACGCACTCGACAACACTTACCGTGATTGCACCCTGGTGTATGGCCTAAACCGGGTGATCTACAACGCCGGCTTCCGTGACAAGGGCAGCCCGTACCATGGTGGGGCAGGGGACTACGCCGTTACAGTTCCGCCGGATGATCTATTATTGGGCGTGACCGACCGGGTGCTTGCCGCGACCGGGAATGGAGGCGAGGAAAACACGCAGCTACGCGGGCAGGTTGCCGATTGGATCTGTCGTTCACTGGGCCTTCCCTTCCTGCATCGCCACTACATTCAGGGCTATCGCAACGGAGGCCAGCTTCGTACCGTGATGGAAGATCTGGAAGAACCGGACCGAAGTTACGCCAAGGGCTGGTTCCCCGACGGCGGGGACGGGGATCTTTACAAGGTAGCTGTCTGGTTCGAGTTCCAGGATGACAATGCCAATTTCGATGCCACTGGTGCCACCCTCGAATCGTTCAAGGCCACCGGGGATGGCTACAAGCTGGCTCGCTACCGTTGGACCTTTCAGCGCCGCTCCAACGACGGCACAGCAAACAACTACACCAACCTCTTCGATCTTGTTACTGCTGCCAACACCTCGTCGAACTTCGTTGGAGGACTCATGGCCCAGGCCGACATCGAAGAGTGGATGCGCGTCTTCGGCTATCACCGCGTCACCGGCAACTGGGATTCGTGGAGCTTCGGCGTGGGGCAAAACATGTTCCTCTTCAAGCAGCCTGGACGACGGTTCGTGATCATGCCCTGGGACATCGACTTCGTCCTTGGGACCGACAACGGCTCCAACGGCACCAGCGACCCGCTGTTTGGCGGGCAAGATCCGCGCATTAACGTGATGTACAGCAACCCGACCTTCCACCGCATGCTCTGGCGGCTTTACGAGGACGCGGTGAGCGGCCCCATGTTGGCCACCAATTACAGCCCGCAGGTGGTGGCTCGCCATACCGTGTTGCTGCAAAATGGAATCACCACCCTGGGGCCCACCAACGGCATCTATTCGTATCTGGAAGGCCGCCGTAAGTACCTCAACACCCAATTAAACTCGCAAGACGCCAAGCAGTTCGCCATTACGACCAATGGCGGCAGCGATCTTACCAACACCAGTTCCACGGTCACCCTCACAGGCACAGCTCCTTTCGCAGTGGCGAATATCCTGGTGAATGGCGGTGCCTATCCTCTTACCTGGACCGACCAAAAAACATACAGCCTCTCGGTTCCGCTCACCCAAGCTACCAACCGTTTGACCTTGGTCGGACTGGATCGGCACGGCATCCCTCTGGCCGGAGCCACGAACGTGATCACCATCTACTACCCAGGGGCCATCCAGAGTCCGAAAGGCCAAGTGGTGATCAGCGAGATCCATTACCACCCGGCTCAGACTGACGCGTCATTTGTCGAGCTTTTCAACAACTCCGCCGATACCACTTTCGACTTGTCTGGCTGGCGGCTTGAAGGCGCTGCTTACACCTTCCCGGCCGGGGCGGTGATTGCACCGAATGCCTATGTGGTTCTAGCCAAAACCCGCGCGAGCTTCGCTGCCGCCTACGGCACCACCACTCCAGTATTCGATGAATTCCCGGGCACACTCGACCCGGGCGGCGAGACGCTCCGCTTGGTTAAGCCTGATCCCAACGGAACCAACGATCTCGTCGTCAGCGATGTGCACTATAACGACAAGCTCCCTTGGCCTCCCTCGGCCGATGGCCAAGGCCCTTCCCTCCAGCTCATTGACCCATCCCAAGATGCCTGGCGGGTCGCCAACTGGGGCGTCACGGTCACCAACTCCGCCCTCCGGGTTACCCCGGCAAGACTCAACGCCAACCGCCAGCCGTTGTTCCCATTCCCGTCCGTCTGGCTAAACGAGGTCCTTCCAAACAACCTCAACGGGCCCACTGACAATTTCGGCGAGCACGAACCGTTCATCGAGCTCTTTAACTCGGGCACCAACACCGTCGACCTCTCCGGGCTGTTCCTGAGTGTCGATCCCACCAACCTCACTCAATGGTCTTTTCCAGCCAATACTACCTTGGGAGCCCGGCAGTTCTTGGTGCTCTGGGCCGACGGTCAGCCCAACCAGTCAGCGCCGGGAAGCATCCACACGAGCTTTCGGTTGGACCCCGCCTCCGGCTTGGTGATGCTATCCTGGATGCAGGGAATCCCAGCCGCTCCCGCCGTGCTGGATTACATCAGCTACCAATCCACGCCGCCTGGCAGAAGCATCGGCTCATTTCCGGACGGCGAACCGCGCAAGCGCAGATCCCTTTACTACGTCACACCAGGCGCGCCGAACGATACCACCTTCCCGGCCATCAATGTGACCATCAACGAGTTCATGGCTGACAACGCCAGCACCATCACCAACTCCGTGGATGGCAAGCCCGATGACTGGTTCGAACTCTACAACTCCGGCACCAATACGGTTGACCTCACCGCCTACTCCTTGACTGACAATCTAACCAATGCAACTCAGTTCGTCATCCCTCCGGGCTATACCATCCTGCCAGGCGGCTTCCTCTTGGTCTGGGCGGATGGCAACTCCAAGGACAACTCCCCAACCGATGCGGAGCTGCACGTCAATTTCAAACTCTCCAAATCGGGCGAGCAGCTTGGCCTCTTCAGTCCTGATGGAGTCTTGGTCGATGGCTTCACCTTCGGCCCCCAAACCACCGACGTGAGCATGGGCCGTTTTCCGGATGGCGCTGATTTGCCTCTCGACGTTCTCGACTCGCCCACGCCAGGCACCGGCAATGTGGTGGCCGGCGCGAATAACCCGCCGGTGGTTAACCCGATTCCCGACCAGACGGTCGCAGAAGAAAATCTGCTCACCTTCACGGTCACGGCTACTGAAGCTGATGCCGGCCAAACGCTGTCCTTCAGCCTCGGCGCGGACGCCCCGCCCGGCGCTCAAATCGACCCCGCGACCGGTGGGGTAGCCTGGACACCCACGGAAGCCCAGGGGCCCGGTCGTTTCACCTTCACTGTTCGCGCCACCGACGATGGCCTGCCCCCGCGCACCGGCGCTCGCCGGGTAAACGTCAACGTAATCGAGGTGAACAGCCCTCCTGCCCTCGCATCGATCCCGGATCAGTCCGTGGATGAGGGGGTGGAACTCGCGCTAGACCTATCCGCGAGCGATCCCGATCTGCCCGCTAACCATCTATCGTTCAGTCTCGACCCTGGCGCTCCCGATGGCGCAACCGTGGACCCGGGCACCGGGCAATTCACCTGGACACCCAGCGAAGGCCAAGGGCCGGGAGTTTATGTGATCACGGCCCGCGTGACTGACAACGGTGTTCCACCCTTGGATGCCACGACGGCGTTCACCGTCGCGGTCAACGAAGTCAATAATCCTCCGGTGTTCTTACCCGTCGAACCGCAAACCGTGGCCGAGAACGCCACCATTCACGTCACGGTTCAGGCGAGGGACCCTGACAGCAATCCAGCCGCAATCATTTATTCGCTCGACGGGACACCGCCCAGCGGTCTGACCATCGATCCCAATTCTGGAGTCATCAGTTGGACGCCCACCGAGGCCCAGGGCCCCGCCAGCTATCCCATCATCGTCCGCGCAACCGAGAACAATGCCTCTCGGCTCAGCACGCCGGTCACCTTCAGCATCACCGTGCTCGAGATCGATCAGGCGCCGGTCCTGCCACCACTCAGCAACATCACCGCGCTGGAGGGTAGCATCGTGCGATTCACCGTGTCCGCCACCGACGCCGACCTGCCGCCGCAACAGCTATCCTTCTCCCTCGGTGCAGGCGCCCCCCCTGGCGCCTCTATCGATCCGAGCAGCGGCGAGTTTGTCTGGCCAATTCAGGATGATTACGGTGCCGCAACCAACACGATCCAGATTCAGGTTGCCGACTCCGGCCCGGGCAACCTGAGCGCCAGCCGTACGTTCCTCGTGGTCGTCCAGCCCCGCTTCCGGGTGGCGATCAACGAGATCATGTATCGCCCCGCTAGCGCAGGCGGCCAATTTGTCGAACTCGCCAATGGCTCAGCCGTCACCTCTTGGGACATCTCCGGGATGAAGTTGGTCGGCACCAGCCTGGACTTCACTTTCCCTCCCCATTCCGTTCTTAAACCTGGCGCGTTCCTGGTGGTTGCCCAGGACGCGAGCGCGTTTGGGAACATCTACGGTGCTAGCCTGCCTCCCGCTGGCACCTGGACCGGCTCCCTTGGTTCCTCCGGCGATGATTTGCGCTTGGTCCAGCGCGGATCTTCCGACACCACGCTGAATCGCGTTCGCTATTCGGCTGCCGCCCCATGGACGGTCCTTACCACCAATGGCGTCGCCTTGCAACTGATCGACAACCGCCGGAGCGATTCACGCGTGGCCAATTGGACCGCAGTCGGTGCGGGCGGGCCGCTGACCTTGCCCTGGCAGCGCGTGGTGATCGGGGGCACGGCCAGCAGTTCCACCATCTACTACTATCTGGAAACCGTGGGCGATGTTTACCTCGACGACGTTCGTTTAGTGGCTGGCACCGACCCCGATGTCGGAGAAAACCTGGTGGCCGACGGCGATTTCGAAGGCGATTTCCCGGGCCCTTACGGCGTCTCGGCCAACGTTAGCAGTTCATCCATCAGCACCACCGTCAAACACTCGGGCAATGCCAGTCTGCACCTGGTGGCCACCAGCCCTGGAACCACTCGCGGGTCGGCCATCTACCAGGACCTCCCCACCGCCTTGAACCAGGGCGAGCCTTACACTATCAGCTTTTGGTACCTGCCTAACCTCAACGGCGGCTCGCTCACGGTCCGGCTCTCGGGCAGCGGCATCCGCACCAACCTCAGCATTGCGCCCGATCCCTCTCTGATCGCGTCTGCAACGCCCGATGAAACCAACAACGTGGTCGCGGCGCTTGATGAGTTTCCGCCCATCTGGCTTAGCGAAGTAGTCCCCAACAATTCTGGCGGCCTAACCGACCATACCGCGGCGCATCAGCCCTGGCTCGAAATCTTCAACTCTGGCCTTCAGCCCGTCTCGCTCGACGGCTGGTACCTCACCACCGATTACACCAAGCTTAACCTCTGGCCATTCCCCTCCGGCGCGACCCTGGGGCCAGGTGAATCACGAGTGGTATTCGCAGATGGGCGGCCTGGCAGCTCGACGCCTTCCGAGTGGCACACCGCCTTCCGCCTCGACCCAGCCCGCGGATCCGTCGCTCTGAGCCGCACCCAGCTCGGGACCCCCGCCGTAGTGGATTATCTGGACTACCAGGTCGCCGCCGCCGACCAATCCTTCGGTCACTTCAGCGACGACCTCCTCGGACCGGCCGTGATTCTCCCAAGACCAACGCCCGGCGAGCCCAACCCTCCGCGAGCCGGAGTGCAAGCCCCCGCTGTAAAGGTCGCATTATTCGATGGCGCGACCGTCCAAATCAGTTGGACCTCCCAGCTGAACCAGATCTATCGCGTGGAGTACACCGACTCACTAGGCTCCTCCTGGCAAACCCTGACCGAAATCCCCGCCCAAGGTCCCATCTCGCAGGCCACCGACACCCTCAGCAGTGGGGGAATGCGTTACTATCGCATCACCGTGCCTTACTGAGAGATGCATCTACCACCCTCGGCCAGCATCCACCTTCCTAAGAGCGTGTTTTAAAGATGGGTCGGCAAGGGATTGCGAGCGCGGCGGGGCGGATGGCGAGACGCCCCGGAGGTGCGAACAAATTGGCAACGAGACCGAATTCCATCGTTTTCCTTTCCGCGTGACAAGGGGAGTCTGCCCATTATACTGCTCGCTTCTTGAGGCCGACCCTATCGTCTAGAGGCCTAGGACATCGCCCTTTCACGGCGGTAACACGGGTTCGAATCCCGTTAGGGTCGCCAATATAATCTCAGTGCGTGAACGGCCCAGCGCGACGGAATTGCTTGCCGGCGGATGAGCGGCCGTCGCCTTATGATCCAGCAGCCTTCCTTGGAAACAGAGCGCCTCCTTCTTAGGCCACTGACCCAGCAAGACTCGACCGCGGTGGCGCGGCTGGCTGGCAGCCGCGAGATCGCCCATACCACCATCTCCATCCCGCACCCGTACTCGGAGGACCAAGCTCGGGAATGGATCACGACTCACCTCGCCCAGTCCAGCTCCGGAAAGGAGGTTGTCTTTGGCGTCGCCGCCAGGAACCCCGCTCAATTAATCGGCGCTGTTGGTTTGCGCGAGGTTGATGCCGAACATTCTCAGGCCGAGATGGGTTTTTGGATCGGCGTCCAATCCTGGGGTAAAGGCTACGCCACCGAGGCGGCAGGGCGAGTAATCCGCTATGCCTTCGAGGAGCTGAGGCTCAATCGCGTTTACGCCCATCACATGCTGAGAAACCCGGCGTCCGGACGGGTGCTCGAGAAGGTCGGAATGAAACGTGAGGGGCTGCTGCGCCAACGGGTGCGAAAGTGGGGAGTCTTCGAAGACGTGGTGCTCCTGGCGCTACTGCGCCAGGACTGGGCGATGACCACCGGAAAGCCGGGGTGATTCGGCTCACCACCGTCGAGTTGACGCCGCGGCCGGTCTTCTGGTTTCCTTTCCGTCGTGAGTTACTCACGCACCGCAGGGGTATTCATCGCTCTCCTTGGGACGGGCTGCGCCATGGCCGCCAACTGGCCCCAGTTCCGCGGGCCACACGCCAGCGGGGTTGCTGAGGAGGCTGCGCCCATCTCCTGGAATCTCGTCTCGGGAGAGAATGTCCGATGGCTGACTCCGATTCCCGGCTTAGGCCACGCCAGCCCGATCATCTGGGAAGATCGGATCTACATCGCAACAGCAGTCCGGACTGGAGCAAAGGCGGAATTGAAAGTGGGCCTCTACGGCGATGGCGCCTCCTATTCCGAAAAAGAGCCCCACCAATGGCGCTTGCTCTGCCTAGACAAACCTTCCGGCAAGATTCTCTGGGATAAGCTTGGGTTTGAGGCTGTGCCGCGGGTGGAAAGGCACACCAAAGCAACGCATTGCAACTCCACGCCAGCCACCGACGGCCATCGAATCGTCGCCATGTTCGGCTCGGAAGGCTTGTTTTGCTTCGACATGACTGGCGAGCAACTTTGGCACAAGGATCTCGGGAAGCTTCGCGGTGGACCCTATGACGCTCCAAGCATGCAGTGGGGGTTTGCCAGCTCGCCGATCCTGCACGCCGGGAAGGTGGTGGTGCAGTGCGACACGTTAAGTGAACATTTTCTGGCCGTGTTCGATGCCGTCGATGGCCGCGAGATGTGGCGGACGCCCCGCGAGGAAGTCTCCACCTGGTGCACGCCGATCGTCGCCACCAGCGCCGGGCGCGAGCAGATTATCGTCAACGGCTGGAAGCGAATCGGTGGCTACAATTTCCAAACCGGCGATCCCCTGTGGTGGTTTAGCGAAGGCGGCGATGTCCCGGTGGCCTCCCCGATCCTCGCTGGCGACAACGTTATTCTCACCAGCGGCCACGGCCAATTCCGGCCCATGCGCGCCGTGCGTCTCGAGGCCAAGGGTAACATCACGCCGCCGGACGTTGCTGCGACCAATCAGGCCGTGGTCTGGTGCCATCCCCGCAAAGGGAATTACCTGCAGACACCTATCGTCGTCGGCAACCTGCTGTGGGGCTGTTCGAATGATGGGATTGTGACCTGTTTTGATGTCAACACCGGCCGAATCCGCTACGAGGAACGCATTGGTGGCGGCGGTCAGGGCTTCACCGCCTCGCCGGTGGCCGCTGGCGACAAGCTGTATTTCACCGGAGAACAAGGCGATGTCTTCGTGCTCCCTGCCGTCGAGCGATTTAGCGTCCTGGCGACAAACAAGCTCGACGGTATTTGTCTGGCCACAGCCGCCATCTCGGACGGCGCGTTATACTACCGGACCACTGACACGCTGCTCGCCATCGGCACAAAGCGATAAGTTTCCGCAGGGCGAATCCCCCCATCGCACGCGCGGGTGCCTTAGTGCGCCAGTCCTGGGGTCCTGGGGGAAGCGCTTACCTCGGCAATCGTTTTCAAAAGATTGGCGGTCGTGAACGGCTTGTTAATGAATGCCGTGACCGTGAGTTCCTTCAACTCTTCGAGGGACCATGCGACCAGCGTTCCGCTGGCTATGATAATGGGGATATTCCGGTCCTTGGCGCGAATGGCTCGCACCAGTTCAAGACCGTTCAAGTTGGGAAGTTGGAGGTCGGTCAGTACGACAGAGACGCGCTCTCCTAGTTCGCCAAACAGCCTAAGCGCTTCCACGCCGTCGTTTGCGGAGACCACGCGATAACCACGGGACTGGAGCACCAATTCGATGAGTTTGCGCAGGCTAGACTCGTCCTCGACTACAAGAATGACCTTTCCGTCAGGTCCGGTTGATAGAGGCGGGTCGGTCATAGTTTTCGTGCTGGGAGAGTACCAGAGCTTCAAACCCAAGCCTTGTCAACGAAACAGCCCGCCGACTGCTGCTCTGGTCAGTGTGTCTCGGGGGCACGCCCTGGAATGATCGAGCCGATCCGAGCCTGACCCAGGTTATGGAGAGAGAGAAGAAAGCGGCTCGGGCGGTGTGGGAAGGAACGTGGGGTGGGGAACCCCGGATTAGGAAGGTCACGCGCCCGAGCCGAGATGAACATAAGCTGAGCCTCAATTGTGCGCTCATCATTATTTGTTCAATGATTATCAAACATTGTCATATCGAGCCGGGGTTTTTCATCCCGATTGGTGGGGCCAGGGCAGGTTGCCGTTCACCTGTGCCCGCCAAAAGAGGGTTAGCTTTTGCCAAGGGAGGTTCATCCAGGTTCTTTCCCTTCCGCCGATATCCTTGTAACGGGAAAAGATTGTCTGCCGGTGCAGAGCTATGAAACTTGAAACCAGAATCATGCTGGCCGCAAGCGGCGCCGTCGCCTTGGCGACCGTGTTGGGGATCGGCATCGTTTACCAACTCTCCAGCCGCAATCGCGTGGCCGAATTGCGCGGGAAAATGAGTTCCATCATTGCCCAATCGGAACTCGTGGCGGAGAACATGGATGGGATGCATAAGAGCCATGTTTTTGACATGGCCGGCCTCACCCAAGCGGCTAAGGAGCAAGCGAATGGCCGACCGCTCAAAGAGGCTTACGCTTCCACTGCCCTCTATAAGACGATTCCTATCGTTGCCGCTTGGAAATCCGTGGAAGGCGCGGCAGAGAAAAGCGGCTTCAAGTTCTTCACTCCCTCTCGGCCTGGCGTGCTCGCCCGCAATCCGAAGAACGACAACGGTTCCGAGTTCGCCTCCGCCTTCGCGGCATTTGAGAAAGGGGAGCCGGAGTATTTCTTCCGCGACCAATCGCACGACGAGCTTGCCTTGGCGCGGCCCGTTTACCTCCAAAGCAGTTGCCTTAGCTGTCATGGCGACCCCGCCAAGAGCCAGTCAGGCGATGGCAAGGATGTGCTCGGTTTTCCCATGGAGAATCTCAAACTCGGCGATCTCAAGGGCGCGTTCGTTTTGAAAGCCAATATCGGCAGTGATCCGGTGGTGATGGCGACGATGAAATCTATGGCCCTTGGGGGATTAATCGTTTTGATCGCGGTAGTCGCTGGGTTTTATTTCTTCAACCAACGCTCCATCGTTCGACCGTTGCTGGCCGCCATCAGGCAAATCGAGGACGCCAGCGGCGAGACCGCCAGCGCCGCTCGAGAAATATCGAGTGGCAGCCATGCACTGGCCGAGGGCGCGAGCGATCAAGCAGCCTCGCTGGAGGAGACCAGCGCATCGCTGGAGGAAATGTCCAGCATGATCGGGCGCAACGCGGAGAACGCGAGGCAGGTGAACGAGTTGGCCGGGCAGGCGCGCGACGCCGCGGACGGCGGAGCGCAGGACATGCAGGCATTATCCGCTGCCATGTCGGCGATTAAGACCTCAAGCGACGACATCGCCAATATCATCAAGACAATCGATGAAATCGCCTTCCAAACGAACATCCTGGCGCTAAACGCCGCGGTCGAAGCTGCGCGCGCGGGAGAAGCTGGAATGGGATTCGCGGTGGTCGCCGATGAAGTCCGTTCCCTGGCGCAACGCAGCGCCCAGGCCGCAAAGGAGACCTCCGCCAAGATCGAAGGCGCCATCATCAGTACCGCACAGGGCGTGGACATTAGCGCAAAAGTCGCCCAGGCCTTGGCGGACATCGTCGGCAAAGCGCGGCAAGTGGACGAGCTCGCGGCCCAGGTCGCCAGCGCTTCACGGGAGCAAAGCCAGGGCATCATCCAACTGAACGCCGCAGTTGGTCAGATGGACCGCGTGACGCAAAGCAATGCGGCCAATGCAGAAGAAAGCGCCGCCGCCGCCACGGAACTGGACGCCCAGGCCGGGGCCATGCGCACTTCGGTGGGTGAGCTTCTCCAATTAATCGGCGGACAAAGCCGTTTCGAAGAACCCGCGACCCAAAGACAGGCGTCGAAGGCTCCCGTGGTTGGCAGGTCCGTTGGGTCTCATTCCGTGTCCGCGCCACGCACCAAACCTGCGCTCCCGCGATCCATCCCAATGCCGGCACCGGATAAAACACTGCGGCACGAATCGGCCAAGGCACGGTCCCCAGGCGGGAGCGGCCTGCGCTGGGATCCGAGTGCGATGGCTACCGGCGTCGAGTCCATCGACGAGCAGCACCAGGAATTGATCGAGATGGTGAACAACCTGGACACGGCCTGTCGGCAGGGAGAAGCGAAAGAGCATTTGAAGCAGATGGTCGACTTCCTGGCCGACTATGCGAAGCGTCATTTCAACCACGAGGAAACCCTCATGGATGAGGTTGGCTGTCCCACGAGCGCGAAAAATAAACTCGCGCATCGCCAATTCCTTCTCGAGTTTTCCAGATTCATGGAGCGTTTCGAGCGCGAAGGGGCAACGACTTCACTGGTGCTTGAGCTGAAGAATCTCACCTCTAGCTGGCTGTCGAACCACATCTGCAAAGTGGACACCGGATTGCGTCAGTGCAATCGGGAGTGCGCCACCCGTGGTCTGGCCAGCCGGTGAGGCGAAGCGGGGACCTCATCGCGGTTTCTGTCCGCTAAGCCGAAGGGCTTCGAGGTCCCAATCATTGAACTTGGCGCCTCGGCCACGGAGATAGCGTTCAATCGCTTCACGCCCGTTGACAACAGCGCAATAGAGTGGAGAGCGGCTGTATCTCGCATCGCGCAGCGGCGAAGCGCCTGCTTCACACAACACCTGCACCAGCTCTAGATTTCCGAACTGGACTGCGTTGACCAGGAGGTTCCCACCGTCCTTGCCCCATTCATGGTTCACATCCAAACCGAAACGGATAAGCAGACGCAATCCCTCTGAGTCTCCACGGGCCATCGCCCAGAAGGCAGGAGCATCTGCAAAAGTCGACCGCCCCGCCACCGGGTAGCCCTTTTGCAGCATGCGCACGGCGGCCCGATAATCCTTGTGGAGCAAGGCTACCACAAGGGGATCATCTGCCCCGGTCCGATCCACCGGCCGACGATCGAGCGGGTGGGCGCAGCCGAGACACAAGCATCCCGTGAGTAGCGCGCTAACCACCGGCCTTCCGAGCTGTGATTTCATCGTGCCTCTAACCATTGCGGCACCCGGAGTTTTCCCACGCATCGGCCCCAGGGTGCCGTGGGCCAACGCGAGTTGCAACCGTTCTGGTCGGCCAGAGCGGAAAACCCCGGATAGACCGTTCTTCGGAGCGGCATCAGGCGGAGTAGGGGGCTGCGAGGGACATCTCCGGCACGCCGTGATCAGCTCGCTGGACGGGGCAGAAGGAAAATTGAAAAACCTCTTGCGGGCATGAGTGGACTAGTGTATTAGTGTTATACAACACTATGTTCATCCACTTGAACCCCCAAAGCGGGATGCCGATCTACCGGCAACTGTTCCAGCAGTTGCGCGAGCGGATTGTCAGCGGGCAATTGGCCGCGGATGAACAGTTGCCTTCCGTGCGTGATCTCTCGGCCGAGCTCAAAATCAACCTCCTCACCGTCGCCAAAGTCTATCAGTTGCTGGAGGGTTCGGGCCTGGTGGAAACTCGCCGAGGTCTCGGCACCTTTGTGCTGGGTGGACGCGCCACTCGCTCTTCCACGGAGAAGCGCAAGCTGATCTCCCAGGCCGTCCAGCAGGTAGTCGCCGAGGCGCGGCATCTCAAGCTGGACAAGACGGAACTCATCAAGCTTGTCCAGGAACGGTTCGACGAAACTGAGGCTAAATCATGACTTTATGGACTCGTACGTGATCGAAACCACCAACGTCTCCCGTGCGTTTGGGAAGAACATCGCGGTCCACAACCTGAACCTGCGCGTCAAGCGGGGTAGTATCTACGGTTTCCTGGGCCGCAACGGCGCCGGCAAAACCACGACTATCAAAATGCTGGCAGGCTTGCTCTGGCCGGACGCGGGGCAGATCCGCGTCAACGGCGCTGACCCGGCCAAGTTCACCGCTGCTGACCGTTGGAAGATCGGTTACGTGTCCGAGAAGCAAATCCTGATGCCCGGAATGCGGGTGAGCACGCTCATTCGTTTCACCTCGGAGTTTTATCCGGACTGGGACACTGCTGTCTGCGACCGAATCCTGAACCGCTTCAGCATTGACCCGACGCGGCGAGTCAAGGAGCTCTCGTTGGGGACGGCTCGCCAGGTGGCGTTTATGCTCGCGTTGGCGCAGAAGCCGGACCTGCTCATCTTGGACGAGCCGGCCGCCACTCTCGACGTTGTGGCCCGGCGCGCTTTCCTCGATGAGATGCTCGACCTGCTGCGGCAGCGCGACAAAACCGTCCTCTTTTCTTCGCACATCCTCAGCGACGTCGAACGCGTCGCCGACGAGATCGGTATCATCAGCCAGGGCACGCTCAAGATCAGCGAGCCACTCGATCAACTCAAAGATTGCGTCAAGCAAGTTCGATTTCACGGATTTCTGCGCGGCATGAATGGATTCAACCTGCCCGAGGCCTATCGCTTTACCAAAACCAAAAACGAGGCCCTTGCCACCCTCAGGATAACGGATGAGTCGATGCTCCCAAAACTTGCGGCTGCGCATCATTGCCAATACGAAATCATCGACCTCAACCTGGAGGACATCTTCGTGGAGATGGTGCGCGAACCGCGGGAGTGACCTATGAAGAATCTCCGTAGCTCTTTTTGGCCTTTGTTGCGCCTCGACCTGGGAATCGGCCTGTTTCCGCCATTGCTTCTCGCTTTTGTTTTTGGCTATTTCCTGGTGTGCTGGGTCGGCATGTCGGCCTTGCCCGTGGCATTGCTGGTTCGAGGGTGCAAGGGGAACATCGCCGCTTTTTTCACCGCGTTCGGGGAACTGCTTTCCTCCGTTCCACTGTGGTGGCTGTTCATCGCGGGGCTTCTTTTCTTCAGAACGTTGTATCCGGCGCTGGCCGAGGTGTCCTCGCCTCCTGACCCACAGGCGTCTAACGCCGAGGCAAGCTTCCTCGCGCACGAGTTTCTGTTCTCCCGAGCCATCGATCGGCGGACGATCTTTCGCGCGCGCCAGTCGGCAGTGCTGCTGATCATGCTGACGCCACTGTTCTTCACCCTGCTGCTTTGGCCAAGATCCTGCGAGGTCATCCTGGGCCCGGATTCGAACGGCGGCACTTTGGACCTCGCGCGCGCGCAGCAGTACCAGCGCACTTTTGGAGACGGTTTGACCAAAGCGGCCAACCCCGCGCTCCCGCAAGGATCGTTGGTCATCCCCAATGGCGGCCGCCTCTTTGCGGCGTGGTTCCTCTGCTGGGGTTTCGCCGGCACGTTTCTGGCCCAAGCCATCTGCTCAGCCATGGGCCGATACGTCCCACCGAAAAGATGGCTCTTCTACGTCCTGGTCGGCTTGCCCTTTATCCTGACGTGGTTCCTGCTTAGCCATCCGCCAGCTTGTGCGGGCCGGCTGATCGAGGGGAGTTTCCTGTGCTTCGCTGCGCATCCCGCGGCGATGGTGCTGGGTTCACTCGCCTTCGCGGCTGCCATCCAGGTGTATTGCGAGCGCGAGTTTCTCCTGCTGGAAGTCCCGTAACGCGCCCCGATCCTACTCCTATGAAACAAGCGCGCCAGTTCTTGCCGTTGCTCAAAAGTGCCCTCGGTTTTTATAGCTTCGGCCCACTCTTTTTGCTCGCCTGGCTCGGATTGAGCACGGCGCTTTTGTTCTGCGCTCAGTCCTTCAGCCCGTTGCTCTGGATGGAGGACCACGCCCACCAGAATCTTTTTGGTGACGGCCAGCTCTTGTTCGCGGTGATCTTATGGGTGTGGCTCTTCCTAGCCTGTAGTCCAACTCTGTTCGAGCTGATCAACGGAATGCCAGCCCTGCGCGCAATCGAGTTCCTGTTCACCCGGGGGATTGATCGAAAATACTTTTGTCGCGCGCAAGTGGTGGCTGGCGTCCTGATCGTGCAAGGGCCGTTGATCCTGAACCTGGTCCTCTCGCCATTGAAGGATGAGCTGATCTTCGGCCCGGGTGTCTCAACGACGCCTGCCGCAGTCGCGGCGCAGAGGCGCTACGAGGCGGTCTTTCCTGGGAGCATTCATACCCATGCGAAGGACGCCGAGCGGTCGGAGCTCTTAATTGTCAGGCATGGGACAGTTGCATTCGCCGCCTGGCTGATCTGGGCTGAGACACTGGGCGCAGCCCTGGTCGCCGGCTATCACGCCCTGGTGGTCAGGAAACTACAGCGTGCCGGCCTCCATTATACACAAGACACCCGGCGACGCTGGCTGGCTGGAGGCATCGTGCTGGCGCCGATCTTTCTGGGGACAGCGTTGGTGGTGGCCTGCGGGTTGAACCGGTTCGACGTTTATGAAGAGAGTTTTCTCTTGTTTGCCCGCCACCCGCTGTTCTTGATGGCCCTCGCTCTTGGGGTGCGCTATGCCGTGGTTCTGCCGGTGATGGAAAGGAGGATGAACCAATATGAGTATTTGTGAAGATTTCGCTTGCACGCCTACAAGTGTAGGCGTAAAGACTACATCCGTAAGCGATGAACACCAATCCGCTCCCGAGAATCTCCGAAACCGAATGGGAAGTCATGCGTGTGGTTTGGGCCAAGCACCCGGCCACTGCCGCTGAGATCATCGAACGCCTGGCTAAGACCGATCCCAGCTGGCATCCCAAAACCGCCAAGACCCTTCTGGCGCGGTTGGTGAAGAAGGGCGCCCTGGAGTATGAGCTGCGAGGGCGTGCCTATCTGTATGAACCATTGGTGAGCGAGCAGGAGTGCGTCACCGAAGCCAGCGCATCCTTCCTGGAACGAGTGTTTGGCGGAGCGCTGCGCCCGATGCTCGCCCACTTTGTCGAACACCGGAAACTTTCGCCGGAGGAACTGCGCGAGCTGGAGAGACTGTTGGCTCGGAAACGGCCCGAGCGCTGAACGCGAAGGAGTGTCATGGGCATCCTCGAATCATTTCTCAGGGGACTCAGCCGGATCTTGCTCGAGGCCGGGCTGATGGCGGTCGCGGTGGTCTCCATCCAACTGCTCTGCCGTCGACGCCTCGCGCCGCGATGGCGCTGTGCGTTATGGGGCCTGGTACTCGCCAGGCTGGTTTTGCCCGTGTTGCCTTCTAGTCCTTTCAGCGTCTTCAATGCGGTCCCCACCTTGCGACGCGCCCTTGCCTCTGTGAGCGCCGTGCAGCCCCGGCTTCCAACGCTGACGTCAGCCACGTCCACAGCTTCGACCCCGCCTCGGCCAAATTCATCTCTGGCGCCCTCCCTGGAAGCTCCTGGCACCCTTCCGGTGCCATTGCCCAGCGTGGATCCCCGGGCCAATACGGAGGTGATCGCGGGTGCACCCGGGCGGTTAACAGAGGGGCCTGTTCCGGGGACAACTCCTTTTCGTCACCATGCCAATCCGCGCGATCCCGCCTCGAACCCCACGGCCGCTTCTTCTCGATCTTGGCCCTGGGGCTCAATGCTGGTCGGCGCATGGATCGCAGGCGTGCTCGCCCTCGGGGTCCAGCTCACTCGCTCGACGCTTTGGCTGCGTCGCAGAATAACCGGGCTCACGCCTTCGAATGACGCCCCGCTCCTCGAGCGCGTTCGCGCCTGCCAAGGTGATATGGGAGTGGAGGGAACCGTGGAAGTTTTCGAGGCTCCCGCGGTAACCACTCCCGCGCTTTATGGCTTGGTTCGGCCACGTTTACTACTCCCGCCCGGATTTACCCGCAAATTCTCCGCTGAGGAGCAACAATTCGTTTTCTTGCATGAACTCGCACATCTCAAGCGGCATGACCTGGCGGTCAACTGGGTGGTCACGACGCTCCTCATTCTCCATTGGTTCAATCCGTTGCTCTGGCTGGCCTTCGCGCGATACCGCTTTGACCGCGAGTTGGCCTGTGACGCGCTCGCCTTGAACCGAGTGGGCGAAGCACGCAGCCATGCCTACGGCCGGACTATCCTGCGCCTGCTGGAGGGTTTCAGTCCGGCGGCTGCCGCTCCGGGATTAATCGGCATCCTGGAGGAACGCCAATTATTGCGTCAGCGGCTGAGCGCCATCGCCGAATTCACGCCCGCCCACCGCGGTGCCGGGCTGGCTGCTGGGTTGGCCATCGCCCTCAGTGCCCTGGCGTTGACCGATGCCAGCAAAGAAGGGCGGCCCCTCCCGCCGGTGCGGCCGCTCACCCTGACCAACATCCTCACGCAAACAGAAAACCAGTCCTGGCTCAAGGAAGGCGTGTGGCTCAATGCTCCCAGAGGGACTCAGGATTTCGGAGGCATCGAGTTTCATCTCGAAGGGCTGGTGCAGCTTCAGGGCAAAGGCTTCGAAGACGACGGTCGGCATTATCGGCAGAAGGTTATCATTCCGTTGATCCAAACCAATCGGGTAGACAAGAAGATGGAGGTCGTTGAACTGGGCACCAACATTGCCACTCTGCACCTGATCACGGGCACAGCCTACGATGCCAAACCAGAAACCAAAATTGCGGAGCTGGTCTGGCGCTATACCGACGGCACCTCACGGCGGATTCCCATCCAATACGCTGTTCATGTGCGGGACTGGTGGCGTCCGCGTTATGAGGAGCCAGCTCACCTTCCTTACGGCTATTCCAAAGTGATCTGGCGTGCCACCCACGCGGAGCCCGCCAAGTCCGGCAAAACCCTGCGCCTGTATCGAGTCAGCTTCGCAAACCCCGATCCCAAACGAACCCTCCGCCAATTGGAATTGGTGAGCGCAATGGCACGCCCTAGCCTCTTCGTTGCCGCGCTGACGCTCGATCCCCTAAAGCTGGGGGAGCGCCCGGACCAAAGTCCGGATCTCGAGGAGGAAGACCCTCCGCTCACCGGCCATCTCTCACTGCTCGTTCAGGGACCCGCCGGCACGCCCTTGGCAGGCGCTGAAGTACGCGCCCTGATCAAACAAAGCAGCGGTAAACCCAATCCGGCTAACTTCAAAAAGACCTATGCTACTGATGGGGCTGGACTGGCCGACGTGCAGCGGCCTTCCGAGGGCGTCGAGCGGCTGGAGATCGTCGTGTCGAAGGACGGTTACGGCCCGGGTAAGATGACTTGGGATACCAAGACAGGGGATACCATCCCGCCAGTCTTCACGCTCAAGCTTAGAACCGGGGTCGATATCGGCGGCGTCGTGGTCGATCCGGACGGGAACCCTGTGGCTGCGGCCACCCTATCCTTGGTCCGGTTTTGGCCCGGAGGCGAAGGACGGAAGAGCAAAGGCGAGGAGGAGGACTTCCCAGCTCAGGAATGCACTACCGATGACAATGGACAGTGGCGAGCCCGTAATTTACCGCCGGGGTTGCTCGACCATATCGCCGTGAGGGCTGAGCACCCGGATTTCATTGGCGCCTCAGCCACGGTCGGCGCAAGTAAGGAGACGGAAAAAGAGTTCCGTGAAGGGACTCATAGATTGACGCTGAAACGTGGGATCGAGGTGCGGGGTCGCGTCACTGACACCCAGGAAAAGCCAATTGCCGAGGCGACCGTCTGGGCTGGCATGCGCAACTTTGCCACTCGCAGGGAAACGCGGACCGACTCCGAAGGACGGTTTGTCTTCCATAATGTGACCGAGGGTAGCACGCAGTTCAGTGTGGCGGAGAAAGGCCACAAGCCGGAAAGCAAATCCGTGAATGTGAAGGATGGCGCGGAGGAAGTGAGGTTTCGCTTGTCGGCCGGACGGGTCATCCGCGCGCGGGTTCAGAACGAGTCAGGCGATCCGATCCCCGGCGTTCGGGTGGTTCTCGAGGGCGAGGGTGATATCGGGCGGAGCTACGAGTTCTCCACCACCACGGATGCCGATGGACGCTTCGAATGGGATGGAGCTCCCGATGAACGGGCGCAGTTCTATTTCGGCTCCGGGGACTACGAACAGAAGCGCGACTGCGAGCTCAAACCCGACATCGATAACATTGTGACGCTCCATAAGAAGCGCCAGGTTCAAGGTCAGGTGCTCGACGCCGGCACTGGGCAGGCGATCACCACGTTCAAAATCGCCGCCGGCCGGAAGTACCCTGGGCAAGAGGGCCGGTTTTACGCGGATTGGCCCGGTTCGAGCGAATTCACCGATCCCCAAGGAAGGTTCTCTGTGGAGCTAAACGAGGAGCAGACCAACGGGATTCAGGCCGGGGCAGATGACTATGCCGACGAAACCCAATCGTTGCCCGAGGCCAATCAGGGTATCGTGCGTGTGGTCCTGCGGCTCAAGCCCAGTAAAACCCTCCAGGGGATTGTAGTCGCTGCCGACGGCAAGCCCGTGGCTGGGGCCAGCGTGCTCATCACCGGAGCCGGCCTGGGCGGAAGCTCGGCCCAATTGACGCACGGACATCTGCGCACCTATGGGAACGGGGCAAAGTCAGCAACTACCGACGAGGGTGGTCATTTCCGGATCACCTCCCCACCCGAAACCGGAATCGTGGTGGCTGCAGGCGATCCAGGATTTGTCAAGGCACCGCTGACTGAGGTCCAGGCCTCCGGTGTCTTGACCCTTCAACCCTATGGGCGTATCGAAGTCACCTCGAAAGTCGGCAACGAGCCAGGCGTGGGCCAGGCATGGTTCCTGACCCTGCCGTTGGTGACCGTGAACCCGGACTTCGACACCTACAAAGCAACTACAGATGCGCAAGGGAGACTCGCCATTGAGCAGGTCCCGGCCGGCCCGTGCACCCTTGTGCGCTTGGTCCAAACCAGCCCCAATTCGTGGCAGCACAGCTACCAAACACCAGTTACAGTGACTCCAGGGGAGACCACCCGCGTGACTTTGGGTGGAACGGGCGCGACCCTGAGTGGACATGTGAGTTTGGAGACCAGTGGAAATACGGCGGTGACGATCAGCGGCTATCTTAACAGCCCGCCGCTCGACATCCCCTCTGGCTTGAGCGCGGAGGATCGTCAGGCGTTTCTGCAATCGCCGGAGTGGCAGGAACAGATCAGGAATCGCAAATCATACGCGGTCACGGTTGGCGCGGACGGAGCGTTGCGCCTCGACTCCATTCCTCCGGGCACCTACACGTTGATCGTCATTGCGGTGGAACCTGGAGCTCAACCATGGTCCAGCAAAACCGTCGCCCAATTCCAGACACCCATCACCGTTCCTTCTGGCGCTGATCCGTCCAGCCCGATGGCACTCGGGGAACTGCACTTAGCGCCGGTGGAGGAGAAGCAACCCGCCAAATAGCGAGGTGGGTTAAGACTCTTGGAGTCAGCCGCAACTAAGCGAGTATTGGCCTAACCATTCGGGCACAGTACCTCGCGAGGGGCGAGCCGCTCCCGTTTACCAAGCGTGGTCGATCCCTCAACCGCCTCGCACTCGACTTGTCCTCCCGATCGGCGTTGCCCAGTTTCCTGATGTTCGGCTTCTTCAGGAGGTACCCGAACGGAACACCGAACGATTGGGACCGTTGACTTGGAGAACATCGCACCGGAGGCGCCATCTCACTCGCGCACCTTTCGGTGCTTGATGAAATCCTGCAGGTGAGACCTGACGGAAGCCTTCGTTTCTGCATCCTCGTTAGCCAGCTTGCTGATCGCCAGCTTTTGAGTGGACACGGCTTGGTCCCACTTTTCGCACTCGGCAAAGGCAGCGGCCAAGGTATCGATATAGGAAGCGCTTTGGTAATTGTCTCTCTGGCACGCCCATTGAGCCCACTTGACCGCTTCAGGCCCGTTGCGCAGACGATCCTCTCGATCCGTGGCCAGGAACCACGCCAGCCCGTTCATCGCTGGAACATACCCTTGTTTGGCGGACTTCAAGAACCACGACAACGCCTCGGCTCTCGTCCTGGGATTCTGGAGCAGAACCATGGCGCGGAGATATTGTACTTCCAGCCGGCGCAGAGCAGCCTCCGACTCCATGGTGGTGCGGGCCGCTCGAATTCCACGAGTTCTCCAATCCCCCGACCAGGGCATGTAAATGGCCGACGAAACCGTCAATGCGACAAGCAGTGCCAGGGCTGTCAGGTTCGGCAGTAGGTAAACTCGAGCGGCAAAGGCGTTACCGGCGCAGTAGCCGAACAGGAAGCCCGCCGCGTGCGCGCCGTTCGCGATGTTCCATGCGCCTGCCCGCGTCAGAATAATGCAGAGGACTAGCCAACCCAGCAGCCAGATCGTGTTCCACTTCGTAACGACCTGACGGTAGTGAGGTTCCACGTTCCGTGCCGCAAGCGCGTAGCCGAACATCGCATAAACGACGCCGGAGAAGCCGATACAAGTCTGACTTGAGATGGCTAGCTGCACGCCGGAACTGACGATAGCTGCCGCCAAGATGAACAGAACATAATTGCCGCGGCCCATCGTCGGCTCGAGCAGCGTGCCTAAGTCTCTTGCCAACAACATATTGAACAGGATGTGATACCACGCGAGATGGACAAAGGCACTGGTCAGGAACGCCCAAAAAGCGCCTGACCATATCTCGAAGCGGGAGGGCAGCAGAATCGCTTCAACTTGGCGATACGATGGAAGCTCCGTCGCCAAATTGAGGTAAGCGAAAATCACCCCGCAGACACCGATGATGGTGTAGGTAATCCAGGGCAGCTCAGAGCGGCTCGCCTTGTCGGTCGGGTGCGCTGCGGATCGCGATGGTTGTGGAACTTGAAACGGCAATTCGTTCATGTCCGAGCTGGCTCTGGCATGCACTTCAAACGCTCAGCGGCGTGCGCCGGAGCGTTCTTCCTTGTCCCAGGGTCGTAATCAATCACTCGGACCAACATCCAGAATTCTCGTTGGGGGTAGTGTTACCTAGCCGTTTGGGGAAATCAACTTAAGGCCAGCGGGCTGTTGGGATTGCAGCCATCTCACCGGGTGCGTTCTCCTCTCCGAAGGATTTCAATCGCCCCAAATGGTTCCTATGCCGGGCCCAACCGAATGGCCTCTGAAAACTACGTTCTCCAACTGTCCCAAACAGCCCGCAAGCTGTTACGTATCAGTATCTAACACGAGATCATCCAGCCGCTGATGGAACCGAAAAATCAGCCTCCATTTTTATCTTGATCCGCCGACTTGCTTACACATACGCTTCTTAACAACATTAGCCGAGAAAGAATCACGCACCCCGTGGGTCTTTGGGCGGCTGGGCAGTCATTCGGAAGGCTGGAACTGGGTCGTTTGACTGTGCTTCGACCATCGAAAACTCGTAACGGTAAATTCGTAGTGCCTTATGAAAGCATTTAGAAGCAACTATTCCTCCATCCTCCTGAGTCTGTCTATGGCTGCGCCTTGGCTCGGCAGCCTTCAGGCGCAAATGGTTCCCGTCATCCCGACGACTTACGCGCTGACCGCCGCCGCGGCCGACCCGACTAAGCCGGGTTTCGTTTGGAACGTTTCACAAGTCACCAATCCGGAGGCGAATCAACTCGCCTGGGCCGAACTTCAGTTGGCTGGGTTTGAGGGCCCAAACCTGGCCGATCCGAATGCCGTCGGTATTGCCGTCGGTCCGGCCTCCCCGCCTAGCCCGAACACCGCACCCATCAGTTTCGTGATCACCAACGTGATCAACCTGAATATAACCGCAGGGGGGACGTCTGGGAATTTCACCCCTGACGATCAGATGCCCGGCTTGCCCGGCACAGCTAGCGGGACCGATAATTCCGCCGGAGAGGCCCTAACTTATCTGCTGCTCCCAGCCGGCACCATCACCATGGGAGTCAATAGCGACGACGGTTTCCGGGTGACCCTCGGCGGTGCGAACCCCGAGGATAAGTTCGCCGTGGATGTGGGGCAATGGGACGGCAGCAGGGGTGCCAACGACTCGATTTTTCAGTTTACCGTCACCCAGCCAGGACTTTTTGCGGCCAGGCTTCTTTGGTTCAACGGCGGTGGTAGCGCCGCTGTCGAGTGGTTCACCATCCTGGACGGCTTAACCGGGACAAACAAGGTTTTGATAAACGACGTGGCGAATGGCGGCATCCCTGCTTATCAGGCGGCGAGCGTCGCTCACGCATACGTCAGTAAGCTGGATCCAGTCTCCGGCGCAACCGATGTGGCCGCGAACGAGGGCCTGCACCTGGCTATCGTTGATGGTAGCGTGCCGGTGGCCCAGAATAGCATCGGACTGATCTTGGATAACACCGTGGTCTCGCCCGCATTGACCAAGACGGGAAACGTGACCTCAGTCGATTTCACCCCTTCGGCGCCCTGGCTCTCGCAGTCCCAACACACCGCTTCCATCATTTTCTCGGATGGGGCGCTCAAGGTGACCAACTCCTGGAGCTTCACGGTTCAAAACTACCTGGCCTTGGATCCGGCTTGGCGAGTGGCTGCGGTTGACACGACCAAACCTGGGTTTAGTTGGAATATTTTCGCGAACTCAGACGCGGCGAATGTGGGCAACGGCAACGAGCGCGCGGAGCGAGATCTGAGCCTTCAAGCCCTGGACGCCAACGGAACTTCCCTGGTGAACCTGGCAGATCCCGCCGCGGTCGGCGCAGCCGCGGGACCGGGCGTGGCCTCGTCTGCAGCCAACGGCCCGATTCACTTTGAGATCGCAACCACCATCAACCTCGATATCGCGACTCCTAACATGCCCGGCGCCCCCTCAACCGATGCGACCACCGACGGTCAAGCGGCCGAGGTTGTCACCTATCTGTCCTTGCCCGCCGGTGTCGTGGGCATGCAGGTGGACAGCGATGATGGCTGGAGGCTTTATTCCGGCTCGCAGCCGGCCGATCTTTTCGGCCGCACCATTGTAGCCGAGCACAATGGTCGTACGGGCCCCGTCAAGTTCAGCATCCTCGTGCCGCAAGCAGGCATCTACCCCTTCCGGATGATCTGGGAAAACGGCACCGGCGGTTCTCACCTTATCTGGTCTTCCGTGGACAACACGGGCAAGGCCACTCTTATCAACGACCTGGCCAAGGGCGGAATCCCCGCTTACCGCGCGCTGCCCGCGGGAACCACAGTGCACCCTTACATAGTGGGTGCAACCCCGGTCGCCGCCATCCATCAGTTTAAGCTGGCCAACACCAATCTGACCGTGGTGATCGCAGATGGCACCACTGCCATCGACGACACCTCTATAACCTTGACCGTCGACGGCAAGACCATTACTCCCGTGACTCAGCGCAGCGGCGGTTTCATCAGTATATCCGACGGTGGCACGGCCTTCACTGGCCTTCAACTCCCTCAGGACGTCCACTCAGCCAGCCTGACCTTTAAGGATTCCACCGGCGCCTATACCCGCTCGCAGCAATGGAGCTTCAACAATATTCAGATTCTTGTTCTGCCGGCAAACCCGGTCGTGCAGGAGAACTTCGACTCGTACTCCGAGGCAACGAGCAGCGCCAACACGGTGCCGCCCGGGTGGACCGCCTGGAACTTTACCCAGGAAAACACACCAGGCTGGGATTTGACCGCAAAGGACTCCGATTCTTACAAAGACTGGATTATCATTAGCACGGACACCGTCACCGGCATTGAGGGTGGGTCGCTGGGCAATGATCCGACACAAACGATCAACGGCCAGCCGGTTGCCAACTTCGCCTCGGGCAACATCCTCTGGGCCACCTCCGACGGCCGTAGCGGCCCGCAGGTGCAGTTCTGCATGTCCAAACCTTTCGACCTGTCTTCGATCACCAATCCGGTGATGATCTTCAGCAGCCTCATGCGCATGTCCGCCGAAGCCAACGTCCAGGCCGACGGCATTGAGTATTCTGTCGATGGCGGCACTACGTGGAACCCGGGCATTATTTACGTCACGGTTGCTCATAGTCGTCCCGATTACCAAATCCTGACCCCCAGTGGCGACCTGGACGTGGTCCGGTGCTTGAACCTCCCGGTCGTCCAGAGCCAGCATAGTTTTGGCACCTGGACCGACCCAGGCCCGGGCCCCTTCAAAGGCCAGACTCGCGGGGATAGTTATGCCGCCGGCCTGGAGGAGACTGTAACTCAGGATCTGGCGCCGCTCTTGGCGATCCGCGACGACGATACGGGCACCTCGACCAAGGTCGACGGCTTCCGCCTGCCGAAGGCGAGCAAAAAGAGCAGTGTGATCCTGCGCTTCTACCAGTTGGGCAATTGCAGTTGGTGGTGGGGCGTTGACAACCTCGCTTTCTATGACATTGCACCGCCGGTCCAAACCGTGCAGACCGCGTCTCACATTGACAGCATCAGCGTCGCCGGTGGAACCGTTACCATCCACTGGAGCGGTGGTGGCACGCTGCAATCCTCGCCGAGCCTGACGAATCCGACCTGGACCTCCACCGCCAACAGCTCCGGCACCTACAGCGCGGCGGCTCCATCCACCGGCAACCTGTTCTTCCGCGTTAAGAACTGAACCCGCGCCAACTTTCTACGAATCGCCGAGCTAAACGCTCGGCGATTCTTTTTTTAGATGGTAGCCTAGCGCACCATGGAACTTGATCTGGAAGGCGATTTTGCGGACCGTGCGTATCCAATTCTTGCCAGCCTGGTGCTGCCGCGCCCCATCGCGTTGATCACCAGCCTGAGCCCGGAGGGGAAGATCAACGCCGCTCCGTTCAGTTTTTTCAACGTGTTGGGAGCCTCGCCGCCGATCGTGGGGGTCGCTCCTGGCGACCGCGATGACGGCACGCCCAAAGATACTGCCCTCAACATCCGCTCGATTCACCAGTTCGTGGTGAACCTTGTGGACGAAGGCCTCGCCGAAGCGATGAACCGCTGCGCCGCGTCATTACCGTACGGCCAAAACGAACTGGAATCCGCCGGCCTCCACTCGGCGCCTTCCTCCGTCGTCAAGCCTCCGCGGATTGTCGAATCCCCGGTCAGCCTTGAGTGCGTCGAATGGGGCACGCTCCAGATCGGCGATAACCGGCTGGTGATTGGGTTGGTTAAACGGCTGCACCTCCGCGACGAATTGTTCGATGCCGAGAAGCAGCGCATCCATTCCGATCGCCTGTTCCTGATTGGGCGTATGGCTTCTCCCCACTGGTATTGCCGCACGCGCGACCGGTTCGAAATGATTCGCCCCAAATAGCGTTGCGCCTTTTTACCCCCTGCTGTCCGGCGTCGACGGCGCTCCACTCGGAGGTGCGCGACCTTCAGGTCGCTTCACCGCAATGGTTCCCGCAACTCACGCGATTCCCGATGCTCATACGCGACACTACGGCGAGCGGCGCGCACGCAGCGAGATCGAGTCCCCGGTGTGCGGCCGTCCTCGGCCGCAGCAAGGTGGCAGGATCCGAACGCACCGCCCCTTTTCGGACGTCCAACCCACCACCGCAAGCACTCTGCTCGGAGGTGCGCGACCTTCAGGTCGCCTCACCGCAATGGTTCCCGCAACTCACGCGATTCCCGAGACCCGCTGAATCCCCGGCGCGCGGCCGTCCTCGGCTGCAGGGACGTGGTACACTCCAAACCCATCGCCGCTCCCGGCTCCGCGATTTTGCCCAAAGTACTAGGCGCAGGACGTGACCTGCTGGCAGTGATCTCAGGACTCTCGAACGCTCCTGTTCCATCCCGGAGGGATGCCCGAAAATAGCCCAATCGCTTCAGCGTTGGGTGGCGAGAATGACTGTTGCCTGAGTTCCGAAGGAACGGCTGAATGGCTAGGTGAGCTCCCGTTTCGATTGCGTCTTCAGGTCCAGTGTCCTGCCCAGTAGCCCCCGCAACTTGAAATTCCGGTTTCCTTTGTAAACCTCTCCGCGCGCCCCCGTGCGTTCGCGCGTTAACTTAACCATTTCTTCTTCCGTCCCCCCCCAATCCCATTGACAGCCGCTCGGCCTTAGGCGAGCGGGGCAGGGGAACATTCAGCCACATTCACCGTTGATCCGCTCCATCAGCCGAACGGCTGGCTCCGTCTCGTCTGACCGCCTGGTTCGCGTTCTCGCTACTCAGCTTGACAACACTTGCTCTCGCCTCCTCCGCTCTCCATCCAGCCGGTTGGCCGCTTTAGGTCGAAAGCGGAACAAGAAGATCGCCAGTGCCAGCGTTGGGAGCGACACCAGAATGTTCGGCGCGCTGTAAGGGATAATGCCTTCGGCGGGGCCGATCGTGATCGAACCGTCCGGGCGGCGGTATTCGGCCTCGTAGAACACCAGAGCAGATATTTGTCGCACGGCCTTCATCGTGACTGGCGACTGGAATCTCCAGCCGATCATAGAGTGCGCCGTCCTGATCCAAGCCGCAACTCGTAACGAAATCTCAGCGGCATTAGGTCCACCCTGCCGCCAGCTGCAAGGAAGTGTAGCCCCCCACCGGGCCGTTATTTCCGGCAGCCTGCCCGCTGAATCGCTCCGATCTGCCTCCCATGAAGCGCCTTGAATGCTGGGTTTCATCTGTTCAACATGCGACCGGCTGGCCAGTTGGATAATTGATCGGCAACATTCAACCATTTAGCTTTTATGAACGTCACAGGATTCACGCCAGAACAGAAACAGGCGGTATTTGATCTCATGGTCGTTGGCATGTATGCCGACCACAACCTGGCATCGGCCGAGGATGAGCGCATCAAACAGTTACTCGGAGCGTTCGGCTTTTCTTCGGACTACGAGCGGGACCAGTTTTGCGACGCTGCCTTTGCACGAGCTAGTCGCCAGAGTGGTTCACCGGAAGCCATCCGCGCTTATGTCGTTCAAGCCGCCAGCCATTTTCCAACCCGAGAGATCCGACAGAAAGCCTATGATCTCTTGGATGACCTGCTCACGAGCGATGGAACCGTCTCTGCGGCGGAAAGCGAGTTGTTGTCGGCGGCGAGAGAGGCCTTCCAACTGTGATGCTGCCGCTCGTAACTCCTCCAAGCCAAGCCAAGTGGCTCTGAAGAGCGACCAAGCTCAGCCGCGGTGGTGCGCTGAGCCGCCGTGCCTTCACCGCTTTGAGTAGATGCGCACCACCGCTGCACGCGTCACGTCCGGCCACTCAAGGAAATTCATCCAGCCTTCGCTGCCTTCGTTTGCTTCTGTAAAGTGTTTTGGTCCCCGTTCCACGGCCCTAAATGGATGCGGTCGCCACTCATCACTGCTCTTCTCTCAAATCTCAAATTTGAAATTTCAAATCCTCCTTGCCTTCATCCTTCTGCCTTTCCTAAGCGCTTAACAAGCGACGATCCGTGGCTTATCGCTTATCGAAAAATCCCTAACTGTTTGGACCGCAGTCACATGTAAAAACCATCGCTTCCGCATCACACCCCCCTTCCCCCCGACCAGGATCCCCCACACGCGCACGGCAGCACCGGCGCGCGGCGGTGAGCCGCAGCAAGACTGAATCTACAGGACGGGTTGCATAATGGATTCGGCCACGTACCATGGGCACGATGCGCTCTCGATCGCCAGAACATCAAGCAGCCGTAAAGCCCAGATTGCTTCGGCACTCAGCCCTGCAGCGGGCCGCTTGCCTTGGGCTGACTTTGCTCTGTGCGGCGATCCCGGCGGTCTCGATTTCGAACGCCGCAGCCGGCCTTGCAGCCAAGGGCGCGGCCGAACACGTCGTCTTGGTGGTTTGGGATGGGATGAGGCCTGACTTTATCGATCCTCGGCATACGCCCGCACTCCATGCGTTGGCACAGCGGGGAACCTTCTTCACTCGCCACCATCCCGTGTATCTAAGTTCTACGGAGGTCAATGGCACTGCGCTGATAACGGGAGCCTATCCGGAGCACTCAACGATCGGGGCGAATACCGATTACCGTCCTGAAATCGATCGGCTCAAGCCGGTGGCCACGGAGGCCGCCGCCACCATTCGAGCCGGGGACCTCCTCGCGAGTGGGCATTACATCGCGGTTCCGACCCTCACTGAGATTATCCAGAAGGCGGGATTTCCCACTATGGTGGCCGGGACCAAGCAAGTTGCGATCTTGCTCGACCGCTTCGATCAACGGATTACCACAGCCTCGCTGGCCTCGGTGGATCTGCACAAGGGACAGACGCTTCCGCCGTCAGTTCTGGCAGATCTGGTCCGCGCCAATGGGGGCTTGGGTTTCCCGACCAACATCAGTTACCCCAACGTTCAGCAGGATCGATGGACCACCACCGCCCTGGTCCAGGGCTTGTGGTCAACGGGTGTGCCCAAGTTCTCGGTGCTTTGGCTCAGCGATCCTGATTTCTCCCAACATGACAGCGGGCCAGGGTCTCCCCGCGCCTTGGCAGGGCTCGAAAGCTCGGATCGAAACCTGGGGACCGTGATCGAGGAACTGAAGCGAAGAGGGGAGTTGGACAAAACCGACGTCTTGGTAGTGTCGGACCACGGCTTCTCGACGATCGAGCGCGGAGTGGATGTTGCCGATTTGCTGAAGAAAGCCGGATTCAAGGCGGCAAGGAAGCTTGAGAACCCACAGCCTGGTGACGTCTTGGTGGTTGGGCTTGGAGGCAGCGTCTCGGTGTATGTGATTGGCCACGACGAGCAGGTCATCAGCAGATTGGCCCACTTCTTCCAGGGTTCAGATTTCGCCGGCGTGGTATTCTCCAAAGCGCCGCGTCCGGGGACCTTCACCTTGAAGCAAGCACGTGTAGAAACGCCTTCCGCCCCGGATCTGTTGGTCTCCCTGCGCTGGAGCGATCAAGCCAGTGCATTCGGGGCACCGGGCTTGCTGGTAGCGGACGAAGGCAAGAAGGGAAAAGGAACTCACGCTTCGCTTAGTGCCTACGACATGCACAATACCCTGGTAGCGGCCGGGCCGGACTTTAGGCCTCTTTTCAAGGACGAGTTGCCTACCGGGAATGCCGATTTGGCACCCACGATCCTTTGGATCCTTGGGATATCCGTTCCGCATTCCATGGATGGACGAGTTTTGGTCGAAGCCCTGGCTGGAGCCGACGTGAAGGTTCCAAAAGTGAAGCGGAGGGCCATTGGTGCTACTGCAACCGGCGCCTCTTACAAGTGGCGCCAGTACCTAAGCATCAGCACGGTTGGGGAGGCCGTCTATTTTGATGAAGGCAACGGAGTTTCGACCGCCAGGTGAACTCGTGCCCGGAGGGAACGCCTATGAGAAGCAACGAGCCCCCGATCCGGGGATGTAAAACTGCGGCTACTCCGAGGCTGTTCCACCGGGGACGTTCGGTTCCGGCTTTGCGGTTTGGATGAGCATGCCGGGCGGGTGGCTGCCGGGGTTTCACTTCGGATTTCGGGCTTTTCCTTCGGCCGGGTCGGGCCTAGCCTCCCCATCTGGCCATGAAATATATCGCATTAGCCTTCTTGGGCATCGCCGCCTCCGTCCAAGGGGCCGCCGCTGAGTTCAAATTTGGATCCCAGACCATCAAGGTCCCAGACGGTTTCGAGGTGGAGTTGGTGGCTGGACCGCCTTTGGTGGATCGGCCGATCGCCGCGGATTTTGATGATCAGGGCCGGCTCTACGTCTCCGATTCCTCCGGCTCAAACGACAAGCCAGAATTACAGCTCCAGCAAAAACCCCACCGGGTTGTCCGGCTTGAGGATACTGATGGCGACGGCAAGTTCGATAAGAGCGTGGTCTTTGCCGACCACATGATGTTCCCCGAAGGGGCGATGTGGTTGGACGGTTCGTTTTACGTGGGAGCACCACCCTCGATTTGGAAGCTTACCGATACGGATGGGGACGGCGTGGCGGACCAGCGACAAGAGTGGATGCAGGCCAAAACCCTGACGGGTTGCGCGAACGACCTGCACGGGCCCTATGCTGGGCCGGATGGCTGGATCTATTGGGCAAAGGGTGCCTTTGCGAAACAAACCTGGGAACGTCCGGGGCGAGATCCTTTTGTGACTCGTGCGGCGCACATTTTCCGTTGCCGTCCTGATGGCTCCGGGGTTGAACCGGTGATGACTGGCGGGATGGATAACCCGGTGGAGGTAGTGTTCACGCCGACCGGGGAGCGCATCTTCTCGAGCACCTTCCTGGAGCATCCGCACGCCGGACTACGCGACGGCTTGGTGCATGCGATCTACGGCGGAGTCTATGGCAAGGTCCACGACGTGATCGACGACCATCCCCAGACTGGTGAGGTTTTACCGATTTTGACCCACCTCGGAGCGGCGGCTCCGTGCGGCCTTGCCCGTTACGAATCGTCCATCTTCGCCGTCGACTTTCAAGACAACCTGTTTGCCTGCTGCTTTAACCTCCACAAGGTCATTCGGACGGTACTGACACCCGACGGGGCCTCGTTTAAGGCGACGAACTCCGACTTTGTCAGCTCCGATGACACCGATTTTCATCCCACGGATGTAATCGAAGATGCCGATGGGAGCATCTTGGTGCTGAACACCGGCGGTTGGTACAAGCTCTGTTGTCCGACCTCGCAACTGGCGAAGCCGGACGTGCTGGGACTCATCTATCGGATTCGCCGCACCGGCGCACCGAAAGTCGAGGACCCACGAGGCTTGCGGATTGCTTGGACCAGCATCTCCAACGAAGAACTAGTGAAATTGCTGGGCGATGGGCGTCCGGCCGTGCGAAAGCGCTCGGTAACGTTGCTTGGCAAACGAGGTGTGGCGGCGATTGGGCCTCTCGCACGCGCTTTGGGTCCGACGTTTCCCGTTGAAGTCAGAAGGCAGGCGTTATGGGCGCTCATTCGGATTGATGCAGAACAGGCGCGAGCAACCGCTCGGGTGGCTCTGCACGACTCTGACCCGAGCGTCCGGCATGTGGCCTTATACGATGTCAGCCTATGGCGCGATCCCGCCGGGTTGGGCGCCGCGGTCACTTTGCTGGGTGATCCAGATTTGGGCGTGCGCCGAATTGCCGCTGAGGCGCTCGGGAGGATCGGCAAAGACCAGGCTGTGGACGCGCTCATCAAGGCGTCGGAAACCCTTGGGTCCGCAGACCGCATTTTGGAGCATTCTCTGACTTTTGCCCTGATCGAAATCGCCGCGCCTGAGGCGACCTCTCATGGTTTGCAGGCCTCAAGCGCCCGGACTCGGCGGGTGGCCCTCATCGCGTTGGACCAGATGCCTCACGGCGGGCTGAAGCCGGAGCAAGTGACTCCTTTGCTGCGCGACAAGGATGAACTGATTCGAGAAACGGCTCGGTGGATCGTGAGCCGGCACGACAACTGGGGCGAAGCCCTGGCGGGTTTCCTGGGGGAGAGGCTGAAGGAAGGCGCGGTAACAGACAGCGCGCTGGACCTTGAGAACCAACTGGCGCAGATGGCCCAAGCACCGGGGATCCAGGAATTGCTGGCCAGTGCGGTCAACGACTCCAAGCTACCTAAGGAATCGCGGGGGGTTGCTTTGCGGGCGATGGCGCGTGCCAGCGGTTCGGACACGCCGCCTGCCTGGATTAAGGCAGTTACGGAGTGTCTCGGCGGCAGTGATGCGGCCTTGTTGCGTGCCAGTGTGGCCGCAGCCCGGAGCTTTACCTTGCCGAAGAGCGGCAGTCCAGAACTGGAGCGGGCGCTCCAGCGAGTGGGTCAGGATGAGCAGGCTGCAGCGGACATTCGGATCGAGGCGTTGGCCGCGGCCCAACCCTTGCGGGAGATGTCTCCTAACCTGTTCGCTTTCATCCTCGACTTCGTTCACCCTGAGAAACCGGTCACGGTCCGGAACAGTGCCGCCACCGTTATCAGCCGGGCCAAGCTCAAACGAGAACAACTCTTGGTTCTCTCTGACGCCTTGGAGAACGTGGGGCCTTTTGAGTTGCCCAAGCTGGTTGGCGCCTTTGAAGGCGCCGACGACGAAGCTGTGGGGAACAAGCTGATCGACAATCTTAAGTCCGCCAAGGCCTTGGGGTCGCTCCGTCCGGAAGTGCTCAAACCCCAGTTGGCGAAGTTCCCTGCCTCCGTTCAGACCAAGGCCGAGGCGTTGCTGGCCCTTATGGATGCCGACGCCGCGAAACAGAAACAACACATCGATGAGTTGCTGCCGGAATTGAAGACCGGGGACGTGCGTCGCGGGCAATCGATCTTCAACAGCACCAAGGCGGCTTGTTCCACTTGCCACGCCATTGGGTATCTAGGCGGGCACGTCGGTCCAGACCTCACCAGTATCGGAACGATCCGAACCGAACGCGACCTGCTCGAGTCGATTGTGTATCCGAGCGCCAGTTTCGTTCGGAGCTTTGAGCCGGTTATCGTGGAAACCAAGTCAGGAGATCAGCACAGCGGCATCCTGAAAAAGGACTCTGCCGACGAGGTGGTCTTGGTGACCGGCCCTGACGCGGAGGTCCATCTGGCCCGCGCCAACATAGCGGAGATGCGTCCGGGTGCGGTCTCAGTCATGCCCCAGGGTTTGGACCAACAACTAAGCAAACAGGAACTGGCAGATCTGCTGGCGTTTTTGAAGAACACGCGTTGGGGACGCTGACTTGGAGTTTGTCCTCGCCAAGACCGCTCGGAGTTCGCAAGAACCCGAGCCACTCGCCTAAGTCGAAGACGGCTGGGTTTTAGCAGAATGCCAGCCGTTCCGCGCTCCGTTTCGAGGTCGCTGTAGCACACAGCGCTAACCCCATTCTCGCGGTGCCGCCTGAATGCTCTCCAATCTCATCCTGCTATGGTTTAGGTCGGGTGGCTCGGTCAAGCAGCCGTACGCAACCCGTGCGCCTCGCCTGCCAGACTCAAACCGATGGTGATTTTTCTGTGAAACGGGGCGAGCAATCCATAGCCTGAAGTCGATGTCTGGTCTGCCGTTCGAGCTCATGCTGGCCCTTCGATACTTGCGCCCCAAGCGCACATTCGTGTCGGTCATCACCTTGATTTCGATCGTGGGAGTGATGCTTGGGGTGGCGGTGTTGATCATCGTGATCAGCGTGATGAGCGGGTTCGACCGGGAGTTGAGGGGACGGATCCTGGCCTTTAAGCCGCATGTGCGGATCGAGTCGATCGGAGGACCGATGGCGGATTACGAACGGGTGATGGCGATGGTGGCGAGCAACCACTTGGTCAAAGGTGTGGCGCCGTACGTTGAGGGACAAGTGCTGTTGAGCACCGAGCCTCCCGAAGGCAACGAGAAAGTGGTGGGGCCGCTGATCCGGGGAGTGGACCCGCGCTACGAACCCAACATCAGCAAACTTCTTTCCAGCATTGCTCGGGGGACCAATAATCTTCACGGCTACAGCATGCTGGTGGGCCGGGGCCTGGCGGAAAGCCTCCAGGTCAACGTGGGTGATCCCCTGGCGATTTACTCGATCCGAGCCTTCAAGAAGTGGCAGAACAGCCGCAAACACGGGGGCGAGGAGGCGCCGGTGGCCGACGATTACAAGGTGACCGGGATCTTTAACCTGGGCTTCTATGAGTTCGACTCGTCGTATGTCGTGACCTCGCTGGCCAACGCACAGGATCTTTACGATTTGGGCGAGCGCGTGCACGGGCTTGCCGTTGCACTGGTTGCGCCGGAACGCGCGGTCGAAGCGCAGATCGAGCTGGAGCAGGTGCTGGGCGGCGAGTTCATGGTCACTACCTGGCAACAGGAGAACTCGGGAATTCTCGACGCGCTGGTGGTGGAGAAGAACATGATGTTTTACCTGCTCTTCTTCATTACGATTGTGGCCGCTTTTGGGATCACCAGCGGCCTGATCACCTTTGTGGTGCAAAAGACCCGCGAGATAGGGACGCTCAAGGCGCTGGGAGCAACTGCGGGGCAGATAATGTGGCTCTTTCTGAGCCAGAGCCTGGTCGTGGGTGTTCTGGGGGTGAGCGCCGGCTACGGGCTTGGCCTGCTGGCGGTGATCTTCCGGAACGACTTCCTGCGGTTCATGAGGAGAACGGTCCATTTCGAGCTGTTTCCCGAGCGGATCTATAACTTTCGGGAATTGCCGGCGCTGATCGATCCTAAGGACATCCTGCTGATTTGCGGGGGATCGCTGGTGATTTGCCTGCTGGCCGGTTTGCTGCCGGCCTGGAACGCCGGCCGCCTGCACCCGGTAGAGGCGTTGCGCCATGAATGAGGCCCTACTGAAGGCGGTAGCGGTTCACAAAGCCTATCGGCTCGACCATCGCGCGGTGGACGTGTTGCAGGGAGTGGATCTCGAGCTATTTGAAGGGGAGGTCGTAGCTTTGCGAGGAGCTTCGGGTGCGGGCAAAAGCACGCTGCTGCATCTGCTGGGTGGGCTGGACGCACCCACTTCAGGAGAGGTTTGGTTCCGGAACCAGAACCTGACCGCCATGTCCGCACGGGACCTCTCACGCTTCCGAAACCGGCGCATCGGATTGGTTTTCCAAGCCTACCATTTGCTGGCCGAATTGGACGCCCTGGAAAACGTTTGTTTGCCTGCGAGGTTGGCGCGAGTGCCCGCCAAGGAAGCAGAGGCTCGCGGCCGCGAATTGCTTGCGCGAGTTGGTTTGGAGCACCGGTTGGACCATCGCCCGGCCGAGTTATCGGGGGGTGAGCAGCAGCGCGTGGCGATAGCGCGGGCGCTGGTGAATCAACCAGAACTGGTGCTTGCTGACGAACCCACCGGAAACCTGGATTCGCACACGGGCGAGCAGATCATCGATTTGCTCTGTGATCTGCAACGGGAGCGCAAGACGACACTGTTGATCGCCACGCATGACGGGAAGGTGGCCGCTCGCGCCCCGCGTGTGGTTGAGTTGGTCGATGGCCAAGTCCGAATGAGCGTCGCCGCCGGGCCCGCACCGGAGAGGTCGAACAACGAGAGCGCTTAACGACTCGGCTACGGGCACTTCGATTCGATCCGCGTGTCCTTGGTAGAGGCGACTCCGCAGCGGGTGACGCACCTCAGCAGCAGAACTCCGGTGGGTTGACCCGTTGCAGTGCGCCTATTTTGGTTGGGCCTTTTGCATAGGGTCTCACCAGGGTAACCTGCCCATCGAGGAGAGAAATCACACATTCACAGGTTCCGACGCGTTCGGAGTTGTGCAACGAGCGCGAAGGCGCGGAATGTGCTGGAGAAAGGCGCTAGACAAGCGCCTATGCTCGGTGCGGAAAGAACTCGGAATCGCCTGTTGTTGACGCTGCTCCTGCTTGCGCTGTATTGGCCTCCGACCGTTCGCTGCGTTAGCGATGTGCTGGCGAATACACAGCCGTACGGGATGGAAAGACGGGCCAGCGTGGGGGCGTTTCTCGACGGCCGGATGCCGGAGTCGGCGCCGCCGTCTGAGTGGTCGGCCGTGGCTGCGTTTCCGCACCTGCTATTCACCAACGCTCTAGGCCTTGCGGCAGTGCCGGGCACGAGCGATCTGCTCTGCCTGTGGGAGCGAGAGGGGCGAGTGTGGACATTCACCAACTCGGCGGAATCGGTGGCCAAAGGGCTGGTGGTTGATCTGAGCGCGGAGTGCCAAGGGTGGGATGACTCGGGCCTGCTGGGATTGGCGTTTCACCCACGTTTCACCGCGAACCACTACGTGTTTGTTTACTACGTCTGGGTCGCGCCGGGAACGGTGAAGGGCAGTCCCACTCAACGGCCGCCGCCTGATACGGCCTGTCGGTGCCGGCTGATGCGGCTGACCTTGGACGGGCATTACCAGGCTGTGCCCGGCTCGGAAGTGGTGCTCATTGACCAGGATGCCCCTAGCATATGGCACGTCGGGGGCGGGCTCGCGTTCCAACCGGTCACAGGCCTGTTGTTTTTGGCAATCGGAGATAACAACCACGCGATAAACGATCAGCGCATCGATCTTGACCTGTTCTCCAGCGTGCTGCGAATTGACGTCGACTGCCGTGGGAGCACGATAAGCCATCCACCGCCGCGCCAGCCGGCACACGGGCGAACAGGGCACTATTTCATTCCCAACGACAACCCATTCGTCGGCCAGTCGGGCGTGCTGGAGGAATTCTATGGTTTGGGTCTGCGAAACCCGTTTCGCATTTCGTTTGACGCTCCAAGCGGGCGCATGTTCGTGACCGACGTAGGTGAACAGTTGCGCGAGGAACTGAATGTGGTCGAACCGGCGGAACCCGGTGGGCTCAATTTCCAATGGAACCAGATCGAAGGACTCCAAGGGGACCTCACCCCGCCCTATATCGGGGTTAACAAGCGACCCACGCTTGACTACACGCACGCCGAGGGGCAAGCGATCATCGGGGGCGTTGTCTATCGGGGCCGGAGATTTGCCTCCGAGCTCGGTGGAAAATATGTATTCGGAGATAACGTGCAGAGGAAGATTTGGGCGCTGAACGAAGCCCACATTCCCGCTTCAAAAACGCTGCTGTGTACTATTGGCGAGGGACCAGGTCCCAGCCCCGGCCCGGATTACACCGGACTTTCATCGTTCGGTTTGGATCAAAACAACGAGATCTATATCTGTCGGATGAGCAGCGTTGGTACGCCGATCCTTGCTTTGGCCCGTACCACGCTTCCTCCCGCTCAACCCTTCCCCCTCCGGATTTCCCAGACGGGGGCGTTCTCCGATGTGACCAACGGAATACCCAGCGAAGCCTTGTTACCGTACGCAGTCAACTCGCCGCTCTGGTCCGATGGAGCGATCAAACAGCGTTGGGCGGCGATTCCCACCAACAGCCGGGTGCAGTTCTCGGCCAAGGGCGAATGGAGATTTCCTCCGGGTTCGGTCTTCGTAAAGACGTTTGAACTGCCAGTCGACGACACCGATTCATCAGCGCGCGATCGCCTGGAAACTCGTTTCCTGGTATGTGACACCAACGGAGGCGCTTACGGCGTGAGCTACCGGTGGCGGCCGAACAATAGTGACGCTGACCTGCAGACCAACGCCGCCACAGAGATTATCTGCGTTGCTGTGCCTCCGATCGGCGCATTTGAGCGTGTCGATATCGGGCACCAAGTCAGCGACGTTGGCACGAAGCGACTTGAGGACGGATATGAGGTTACGGCTCGCGGCTCCTCACAGGGAAGCGGTGATGATGAAAGCCGAGGTGTCTGGCAGGAGCGTGTGGGGGATTTCGATATTCAAACCAGGATCGATTCGCTAGAGGGGCCCAACGGAGATGCCAAAGCCGGGCTGATGGCGCGAGAATCGCTCAGCCCTGGTAGCCGGCGGATGTCCACGTTTCTCTATGCCGCCAACCGCGTTCGAGAAGGGAACCACGGAGGCTATGAGTGCGAATACCGGCTGGAGCCCCAGGAGGCGGTCCATGCGATCTACCCAAGGCCGCCTCAGCCGGTGGTTTCATTTCCGAATGGGTGGCTGAGGCTAAAGCGCGCGGGCAATGAGTTCACAGCTTTTGCCAGCCACGATGGCATCGACTGGATCTCGCTTGGCCCCCAGAAGGTGGTGATGCCCAAGAAATTGCATTTTGGCTTGGTAATCAGCGCCGAGGGCAGAGGCTCGGCGACCGCGCGGTTTCATCTACCCACCAAACGGCTCCAGCGCTGGTATTACCCAAGTAGCGATGATTGCTTGAGCTGCCACACGCAAGCGGCTGGCTTCGTGCTGGGGGTGAAGACAAGGCAGCTCAATGGCGACTTCTTTTATGAAAGGTCGGGGATCTTGGATAATCAACTGAGGGCCTGGAACCATCTAGGACTGTTCAGTCCGCCGATCCCGGAGTCAGAGATCGAGGCTCTGGATCGGTTGGCATCCGTGACGAACACCCTGGCAGCGGTGGAGACGCGCGTGCGCTCGTATTTGGATTCTAATTGCTCTCAGTGTCACCGGCCAGGTGGATCCCCAGCACTTTGGGATGCGAGATTCGATACCCCTTTAACGGCGCAGCGGGTGATCCGAGGCGACGTGTTTTTCCATTTGGGCCTGGCTGATGCGCGGGTGGTGGCGCCCGGCGATCCAGAACGCTCGATCCTCTATCGCCGATTGAACACCACGGAGGGGTTCAAAATGCCGCCCTTGGCCAGGAATACAGTTGATGAGGGCGCGGTGAGCATGGTTGAGGAATGGATCCGGGGACTAAGTGCGTCACACCCCTAACATCGCGCGTGCCTCAGCGACGCCGGCAGCAGGCCGGCCGTATTCGCTCGCGGTCACGCGGGCAAGGGCGACGAGGTAACGCCAGCGAAACGCGGGTCGCGCGGAGTTGAATTCTTCGGTAACCGTGCGGTAGAATTTTTCGGCGTGAAGGGCGCCATCTTCGGTGACGGCATATCGCAGGAGCAGGTCGAACACGGGACGAGCAGGAAGGCCGAGAGATCCATAGCGTCCAATTAGGGCACTGGCGGTCGCCTGGAGGTTGCCGCGAAGGGCTTCCTCGGCTTCATGCAGCAAGGCGGCTTGATCGACGGTAGAGATACGGGCCACTTGGGCCGCGAGTGGGAATGGTTCCCAGTTTAGAAAGTCGCCGCCGCGAGCAACGCGGTCCAAAGCCACCTGGTAGGCACCCAAGATCAGGCTGGCGAAGCAGTTTCGTGGGTTGGAGACGCTGGCCATGTTTCTCCAGGCATTGGCGGAGTCGCTGGCGTGCACGCCTATAGAATCTCCGTGAACGCTTCCGATCGGTTTGCCGGTCGATTCCGCCAGGGCTGGTCTGCCTTGGTCACGCAGGATGAGTTGGTTCGCGGCTAACGAAATGGCTTCGCCGACGGCGCTTGGGATCATGCCTTCCGCCAGGGCGCCGGCGGCAGCTTCGGCGGCTTGATCAGGCGTGGAATTAAAAATGGTTTGGCTCAGTCGATCCACCCAAGCATCTTCGGCCTGATGGTCTCCTGGCGTCCGGCCCAGGAGGTGATGCTGTTCCAGAAGTTTAGGGAGAAGAGTGCGAGGTTCGTCCGAGGCTGGGACGTGTTGGCGTTCCTCTGCCTTCACACAGTAGCGTACCGATTGGCGCAGGAGGGTGTGGGCTTGCTCCTTGCCGATAAGCCCCAAGAGGTCCCAGGCTCGATAAGGCAGAACCACTCGGTGCACTTCAGTGCTGTCCTGCACCGCGACTAGCAGATCGTTGAACGCGTCTTCAGGAGACTTCTGCACCAGCCCCGCAAAGGTGCGTTCGGCTGCGACGGCGTCTTTGCGTCGCACAGCGGCTCGGAGGGTTTCTGCGCCCTCTTGGCCTGTGGGGAGTGGGGTTGGCTGAACCTCGCGCAGCACCTCCTCCTTGCGTCCGCCGTGCTCTTGGATGCGATTGGTGTTGCGATAGAGCACTTTCAACACCGGCAGGGGTTGCATGGGCGTCGGCAACTCCTGGGCCATGTGCAAGGCTGGGGCGAGCGCCATCATGGTATGGAAACCGACGTAGTCCTCACCGCCAAAACTTCGGGCGTTGGCCAGCGCCGCAGCCGCCGTTAACTGGCGCAAATCCGTTCCCGACCGCAGTTTTTCCACCACGGTGGCGACCAAGTGCTCGACTGGTGTTTCCTGCATTAAGCAGACCAGCGGTTCCAAAGGTCCGAAGGAGAGCAGATCGGCGCTTCCTTCAGAGGTTGTTGAGGCGAGTCCGAGTTCGGTGGCAACCTCACAGCCCAGAGTGGCGACGAGCATTCCTTTTCCAACTTCAGCCAAGAAATCCCGGCGTGTGCGAGGTGCACTCATAATGCGTGCTGACTAGGGTTTGAGGACGATCTTTCCGCTCAGTGCGCCGGATCGGCCCACGGTGCTTTCTTCCTGGAGTCGGTGCGCGGCGGCGGCTTCGGCCAGGGGCATGACGCGATCCACACGCGCGCGGAGCTTGCCTTCGACCATCCAGCGGGCGATGTCGTCAGCCGCATCGCGTTGTTCGTCGGGATGGGCCGTGAACATGACAAAACCATGAAGGGAGGCGCATTTGACGTAAAAGGGGCCCACTGGGAAGGGAGGTTTGGCTTCCCGACCCGCCATGACAATGATCCGCCCATGCGAGGCCAAGCAAGAGACCGACAGCTCGAAATTCGGTTCACGCGTTGTCTCCCACCAGACATTCACGCCGCCGGGAGCAAGCTTTTTGACCGAGGCTTCCACGTCACCAGATCGGTAATCGAGGACATGATCGGCGCCCAACTGTTTGCAGAGAGTCATTTTTGCGGGTCCGCCCGCGGTGGCGATCACGCGCGCGCCGATCGCCTTGGCCATTTGGATGACGGTGGAACCCACGCCGCCGCTGCCGCCATTGACGAAGAGAGTTTCACCCGCGCGCAGGTTGGCCTCGCGGACCAAACCGAGATGGGCGGTGATCCCGACCAGAGCAACCGCCGCCGCTTGCTCGTCGCTTACTGTCTCCGGGGTGGGATAAAGCCAGTGCTCATCGACGGCGGCGTATTCGGCGAAAGTGCCTTGGCGGCCGAGGAGGCCTTGATTGGTGCCCCAGACACGGTCGCCGAGTTGGAAGTGGCGGGCGGTGGGTCCTACCGCCTCGACCACACCGGCAAGGTCGCAGCCGACGATAAACGGCATCGGGAGGTCCATTTTGACCATTCCGCCCCGAATGTAAGTATCGACCGGGTTGAGGGAGACAGCGTGAACTTTCACCAGAACCTGTGATCCGGTGATCACAGGGAGCGGCAGTGGGCCGTAGGTGATGTTCTCCGGTGGACCGACTTGATTGATGAATGCGGCTTTCATGGCCGTCCGATACAATAGAGCCGTTTGTTCGTTCGCACAAATAACTCTTGGTGAGCTACGGCTATGGTGGAGCGTGTGGCATCGTCTCGTTCCTCGCCCATGGGGACGGTCGTTAAGATCTTGCCGTCTTCGGCCGCAACCACGGTGACATCGCCGCGAAAATTCATTAGATAGATCTTCCCGTCGGCGCCAGTGGGCGAGGATTCGTATTTGCTCTCACCCGGCGTGGTGATGGTCCATTTGACTTTGCCGGTGCGCGGTTCGACCCGCGACAGCGCTTTACGGACATCGCTCAGGATGAAGAAATCGTCGAGGTAAAAAAGAGGTGTAGGAACATCCGATGAGAGCTCGCGCTCTTGGGCGCTTTTCCATGCAATCGCGGAATCATCAAGAACACCAGAGCCGCCAGCTTTGATCGCGTAGATAGGATCGCGTTTGGGCGCGCACGCGAGGACAATGCCGTCGCCTGCGGCGGGTGAAACGACCAGGCGCCAGTGCGGGATTTTGTTGGGGTTCCAGGTGCCCCAGCGCCAGAGCTCTTTGCCGGACTCGGGGTCATGGCCGGTGAGGCAATCGCCACCGGCGATGAGGAGTTGTTGCCGGCCGTCGAATTGATAGGGGATGGGGGTGGTGTAGGCCTCGTGGGATTCGGCGACGGCGTCGGAGGTACGGACCTGCTTCCACAAGGCTTTCCCAGTTGCGGGATCTAGGGCGAGAATGAACGAGTCTATGGGGCCGTCCTTGAGACCGTGGCCATTGACAGGCACGTTGCGCTGCAACACCTCCACGTAGAGTTTCCCATAGGCCAGGGTAGGGCTTGCGGAGAAGGTCCACTGGAAGGCGAAATCGCCATATTGCTTTTGCAGGTTGAGGGACCAAAGCTGCTTGCCTGCGAAGTCGAAGGCTACCAAGTCACCGTTGCCGTAAAAGAAGACGACGAGCTTGCCGTCGGTCGAGGGAGAGGGCGAAGCGTAGGTGCTGCGGTCGTCTTTGGCGACTCCGTCAGCAACGGTATGCTGCCAAAGGACCTTGCCAGTGCGGCGGTCCAGCGCGATCGCTTGGAGATTGGCGGCGGCCGTATCGACCGAGGAGATGAAGACGGTGTCGTTCCAAATGACTGGAGTGGAGGCGCCGGGGCCCGGCAGATCGGCCGCCCAGGCAACGTTCTCGGTTTTGGACCACTGGCTTGGGAGATTGGTTTCGCCGCTGGAGCCGTTGAACAAGGGGCCGCGCCACTGGGGCCAGTCGTCGGCGCAGGTGGTGAAGCTCAGGACCGAGGCGGCAAGGGCGAGGGAGGCGGCGATGTTCGTCATGATTTGCTGAAGCACAGCATAAGAGCAAGTAGGGCGGCGGGCGATGAAAAAACCGACGGCTGGGGCAAACCGGTGGGCGTGTGTATTTCATTGTCAGCACAGCGCCCCACCCTACACTCGGTCGCGGATGATCAAGTTGCTGCAACTCATATTCAGTCCGAACAAGGGCTGGACGGGCGTATTCGAGGCGGAGCGGGGTGTGATTTGGGTGTTGTTGATAACGGCGCTGCCGTTGGTTCTGGCCGGGGCGGCGTTGGAGGGCTACGGGATTAAGACCTGGGGGTGGATCAACACCGCTTCGGCCCGCTCCCTGCCGGTCGCGGTTGCGGTGCCCCAGGAGTTATTGATTCGTTACGAATCGATCCAAGCCGGAGGCGAGCTAATCGCTTTGTTCGTTGGCGCGCTGATGATGAAGATGTTCAGCGACAGCTTTCATATGCGGGCACCGTATCGGGCCGCGTTCGTGACAGTGGTTTACACGTTGGCGCCGGTACTTTTGATCAGCCGCGGGCTGGATGGCATCCCGACGCTGAGCACCTGGCTTTGCTGGGGGCTGGGAACGCTTCTATCCCTGCAGCTTCTTTATCACGGGGTGGGATTGGTGCTTCGCCCTGATCAGACCAAGGGATTTGGCCTATTTCTGAGCGGGTTTTTTGTCCTATCGACTCTCACCGGGCTGCTGAACTTTGTGGCCCAAGCGTGGTTGCGTTCGCACATGATGATGCACTACGCATCCTGATCGGCTGGCGTTTGAGAGGGGAGTGGGGTAGGTTAGAAGCGGCATGATTAGCTCCCTACCAAGGGCCGAAGGCCAATCAGTTCGAGGGGATGGTCCACAGACGAAGCGGTACGTGGGCTCGGTGGTTTACCTCTACGCATTCGATGTGGCGTATGACATGAGCCGCGAGCCCCTGGAGCAGTTGCTGGGGGAGCCACTGGCGCACTTTGCGGTGGATGAGAGCAAGCGCAGCCCACGACAGCCGTTTTCCTACAAGCCGCAGATGGTGCGTCTGCCAGCGCAGGATCGGCTCGGGCCTCACGGGCCTACTCGAGTTGAATACGCGGTGAAGCTTTTGCCGGTGGGCGCCATCAGCATCACAGTACGCGTGCCTTTCCAAGTCGACCACATCGATGACCTGGTGTCGTACCACGATCTACGCCTCAACGGCGTGGCGTTGGCCGATGAAGTGAGGAGGCTGGCGGAGAAGGTGCTGGAGGAACTGAGACCTCATTTGATTCGTCCAGTCAAGGAATTGGCGGACGAGGAGGCGTACACGGTTTTTGCGCTGGAGGCGCCGATATTGACGGCGGAGGGCGTGCAGCAGAGCGCCGAGTGTTGGTTGGAGGCACACCGGCGCCAGACGGCCGCGCTGCTGACGCAAGAGCCGGATATAGGGCATTTGTCGAAGCAGGAGGCGGAGGAATCCACGGGCAGGTCACTCAGCTACTACGACTATGATCTGGTGGTCATTGACTGGGATGCGGCGTTGATCATCGACCGTCGAAACCAATTGGACGAAACGCTCTACATCATGGAATTGGCCAACCTGCAGTTGGCTGAGCTCGAGGCTTACGACCAGATTCTTGACGATGCGCTAGACCGGGCATCCCGGGACCTCAAGCAACACCCACTGCGAAGCCGGGGAGTCATTCTGAGCGAGCTGCGTGAAATCCGCATCGACCTGGCGCGCTTTAGCGACGAGCTATCGAACATCACCAAGTTTTTCGGGGATTGGCATTTGGCGCGGATCTACGCCAACATTTCGGCGCGCTTTCACCTTGCCGATTGGCACCGCACGATCGACGAGAAGCTCAAGACCCTGGACGACCTCTACCAGATCCTGAATTACGACCGGAACAACCAGTGGATGATGATCCTGGAGGTCACGATCGTATTGCTGTTCGTCATCGACTTGGTGATGCTGTTTATCGGGATGAAATAGGGGTTCCTCAATACCCGCCGGAGCCGATGGAAGGGGGGGGGAGGGGAGCCGCGTTAGCGGTTTGTTCTTGCGCGGCTCGGCGGCGGTATTCCTCGAGCATCGCGACGGTCGCGGTAGCGCCGCAGCGAGTGGCTCCCAGATCGCGGACCAGGATGAGGCCATCGAGGTCGCGGACGCCGCCGGCGGCCTTGACCTGGACATTAGGGGAAACACTTGCTCTCATTAGCTTTAAGTCGTGCTCGGTTGCGCCGCGATAGCTGTATTTGCCGTCCGGGCCTTTGACGAAGCCATAGCCGGTGGAGGTCTTGACCCAATCGGCGCCGGCTTGTTCGGCGATCTGGCAGAGCTTGCGCTTGAAGGCGTCGGAGTCCAGGCCTGCGCCGCCCTGGCCGAGGTAGTCATTCTCGAGGATGACCTTGACCTTGGAGCCGCGGAGGTGGGCTTCGTCGCAGACGGCCTTAATGTCGCGGGCGACGTAGTCCCAGTCGCCGGACATGGCTTTGCCCAGGTTGGTGACCATATCGATTTCGGCCGCGCCGTTGCGGCAGGCGAGTTCGGTTTCGTAGCGTTTGCTTTCGGTGGCGCTGTTGCCGTGGGGGAATCCGATGACGCAGCCGACGAGGACACCGGACCCCTGGAGCAACTCGGCTGCTTTTTTAACGGCATAAGGTTTGATGCAAACCGAGGCGACGCCGTATTTAGCCGCCACGCGGCAGCCGTCCTCGAGGTCTTGATCCGTCATGGTCGGATGCAAGAGCGAGTGGTCGATCATCTTTGCCAGTTCTTCGTAGGTGTATTTCATGCGCCTAATGGGTTAGGCGAAAAATGGCGCCAGGACGTTCCGGGCCACTTTGACAGCCTGCATGCGGCCCTCGAGCGTTTTGCCGAAGGTATCGTCCTCGACTTCGATGCAGACGGGGCCGCGATAGTTGGTTTCCATGAGCGCGCCCATGAAGTTGGCCCAGTCCATTTCGCCGTAGCCTGGGATCCTGGGCCGATGCCATTCCAGCGGGTGCGCGAAGATGCCGACGTCATTGATCCGGTCACGGCGGATCTTCACGTCTTTGGCGTGGAGGTGGAACAGTTTGCCCTGGAACTCGCGCAGCGGGCTTGCGGGGTCCATGTGCTGGAGGACGAAGTGAGAGGGATCGTAGTTCAGGCCAAAATTCTTGGAAGAGATGTCGCTGAACATGCGGCGCCAGATCATCGGGGAGGTGGCGAGGTTCTTGCCGCCCGGCCATTCGTCGCCGGTGAAGAACATGGGGCAATTCTCGATGCCGATTTTGACATTGTGGTCTTCGGCGAAAGCGATCAAGGGGCGCCAGATTCGGAGGAAGCGGGGCCAGTTATCATCGACGCTCTTGGTCCAATCCCGTCCGACGAAGCTGTTGACCTGTCCCAGGCCGAGCTTTTGGGCCGCGAGAATGACTTTCTTCAGGTGATTGACGGCGACCTTGGAGACCGCCGGATCAGGGTCGAGCGGGTTAGGGTAGTAACCCAGACCGCTCAAGGCGACCTGGTATTTGTCGCAGAGAGCGTTGACGTCATCGGCACGGGATTGGGTCAGGCCGGTGACATCGACGTGGGTGACGCCGGCGAATTTACGTTCGGCCTTGCCGACGGGCCAGCACATGGCCTCGACGCAAGCGAAGGCTTGTTCGCGGGCGAAGGCAAGGACGGCTTCGAGGGAGAGTTCGGGGACGATGGCGGAGACGAATCCAAGTTTCATAAGACTATTTTCGGGTAATCAGACTTTTGTCCAAGACTGGCTTGTGTGGCTACGCATAATGGCCTCGCAAACGGCCAACTCCTGGTGGCCGTCCTCGGCGGTGGCGAACAGGCTGTCATTACTTTTGCCGGCCGCGACGGCCGCGTAGACGGCCCGGAAGGCCATTTTAAAGGTGTCGGGGAAGCCCTCGACGTGGCCCGCGGGATAATCCACGTAGGGTGCGGCATCCGGTCCGAATGGCGGTGTGCCGCGCACGGCGACTTCGTTGGCGGTGTCGCGGTTGCCGAACCGCAGATACTCCGGTTCCTCCGAGCACCACCAGGCGGATTTCTTTGAGCCATAGATCTCGATTCGGATGGAGTTCTTGCGTCCGGCAGCGACCTGCGAGACCGCCAGATTGGCCCGGGCGCCGCTTTTGAAGCGAAGCAGAACGTTGGCAAAATCCTCGGTCTTGACCGGATACGAGGCGTATTTGATGTCGGCGCCGGCTTTGGCGAAGGTTTCGACTTCGGAGAGGGGCCGTTTGCGAGTCTTGTGCCAGGTCGCCAGGTCTGCGAACACGGAGGTGATCCTTCCGCCCAGGATGAAGGAGACGGTGTCCATCCAGTGGGTGCCGATGTCGGCGACGGCGCGTAACTTGCCCCCTTCGCGAGGGAGCAGGCGCCAGTTGTAGTCGGTTTCCTTGAAGAGCCAATCCTGCATATAGGAACCGTTGACGTGGATGATTTCTCCGAGGTCGCCACGGGCCACTAGTTTGCGGAGCTGCAACACCGCGGGGTAGAAGCGGACGTTGTAGTTCACGGCAAAGATCTTCCCGCTTGATTTGGCGAGTTTGACGATCTGCTGCGACTCCGCGGTGTTCATGGCCAGAGGCTTCTCGCAGACAACGTGTTTGCCCGCGCGGATGGAGGCTAATGCCATCTCGCAGTGGAAGCGGTTGGGGGCGGTGATGTGGACAACGTCCACATCAGGGGAATCGAGCAGTTCGCGGTAATCGCCAAAGGCCAGGGGTATGCCCAACCGATCGGCGGCGGCACGGGCGCGGTCAGGCACGTCACATAGCGCGGAGACGCGTACGCCGATGCGCCTAAGGGCCTCGAGGTGAACCGGGCCGATAAAGCCGGTGCCGATGATTCCGGCGCGTATCTCGTGGGCGGGCTGAGAGAGAGTCATGTCACCTTAATAGCAAACGGAGGCTTCCTTGCAAAGCTTGTATATTGCCCGGAAAAGAGGTCTTGGGCGCGAGGTTTGGTTCTGGTGCGGTGCGGGCTGTGGGAAGCGCTGGTGAGCGCGAGGAGCGGCGAGGATGGCGGGGCGGACCCAGAGCGGAACCGGGGGCGAGGAGGGCAGAGATCCGATGAAATATCTTCGAATGCGCAAGTGGTTGATAATGAACACATGCAGTTTTGAGTGGATTAATGTTGTGCTCAGGTATCTCGTTGTCGTGAGGGTGGTTGCGCATGAAAAAGGGCGGGGGGGATATTACGGGGTAAGGGGGGATATTCTGGCTTAAGGGGGGATATTCTGGCTTAAGGGAAAGATCTTTCCGGCTGTGGGAAGGATCTTTGGAAAGGCCAAAGGATGAAGGCAAAAGGCTGAAGGTCGGGGAGAGCCGGAAATAAAGCATTCCACAAAAGGCAACCAAGGCAACGAAGGCTGGCTCCAGGAGAAGGGGAATTGGATTTGAAATTACAGATTTGAGATTTGAGAGAAGACCAGGGGCGAGGGGCGAATCCAGGCGAGGCGGTGGACGCACGGCGGCGCATCCCACAGACGGGCAGGTGCACCATCGCAGTTGAGCAAGGTCGCTCTTCATGGTCGGCAGGATAGCACGATGACGGCAACACGTCAATCGATTATATAAGTTAGTTATATTGGCATCGCCACGGATGCGTGACCCCGGGCGAGGCGGGAAAAGGGGGAGCACCGATTTCACGGATGGGGGCGGCGGAATTGAATGGAGGAGGGGTGAACCACAAACCATTACCACGAAGTCTCGAGGGCCAGGAAAGACCTCAACAGAAGGACACAAAGGAAACGGAGGACTGATCAAGGTGACCGCCGAGAGCGCCAGTGCCAAGCCCGAGGCTTTTTCAAGGCCTTGTTGCGCTGATTGTTCCAACAGGCGCTTGGCTTCGACCAGATCCTTGGGGACGCCATTGCCGTCGCGATAACGGACTGCCAACTCGTATTGCGCCCGCGCCGACCCTTCCGCTGCCCTCAAACGAAGCCAATCGACCAACGTCACCGCTGGATCGGGAGCCACCTTCTTAATTCTCCTTCGTAAATCGTCGGACCTTCTGGCGGGGAGTCCGTCCGCCATACATACCAGTGTTCGCCGATGTCCTTGAGTGCGCGAACGTCCTGCATCCGATTCGTCGAAGGGTTGTAGGCCACGCCGCTGCACGCAAATCCATCGAACACGGGTCCGTATCGAAGCGGGACGTACAAGACGCCGCCGAGCGTTGTCGCCTGAAATTCCCGGTCATGGATCACAGTCCATGGGAGACCGGTGATTGGTGCTCCATACTGCTTGGTGTACCAAAGGGCCGGAGGCGCGTTGGTGCCCATGTTCCAGCCGTGAGCGGAAGCAAACGTCTCGGCCCCGTTAGCCGCGTTGGGTCCACGAATTGTCGGAGGAGGAATCTCATCCCAGTTGACTCCGAAGGATGAGTGAATCCAGTTCAAGTCGAAGATGCCTCGCAACATTGTCTGCACTTCGGGCAAGTTTGCAATGTTAGTGAAACTAGAACCTTTTTCAGCAGGCAGATTGGTCTCCAACTGAGCCATTTCCTCCCCTAGTTTGTGAGCCCACTACTGATACATCCTCTCCTTCTTCGCCGCCTCCAATTCCTCCTGGGTTTTCATGTCGCCCGCACCCACGCCAGTGGTGAGGATCAGCAGAAGGACTGAGAGGCGTGCGATCATTCCCTGCTAACGTTCAGGGTAAGCCATCGCCGACTCGCGGCAGCGACCGGGAAGCCGAACTAACAGCGCCATCGGCGGTTGGGCTCACTCGCTTGTTGGGTTTCCGCCGGACAGAGCTAAGAATACCTGCTGCTGCGAGTAGGGCGACCCAAGTCACCGGGACGCCTGCTGCGATACAACACGAGTAGGCTGGCCAATTCACGCGAAATTCTCTGTACCGATCTCGGATCAGAGCAGGCTTGCCATCTGCATTGCGCACGATTTGTCCGCCGGCACCGCGCAAAGCCTTGTGTGCATACACCGGCTTCATTAGCGCCTCTCCGAGGATCGCCAAACCAAATGCCACCAGAAGCGATAACACAACTCGTCGCATGTCAGTGGACCCAACGACCCCAATCACCGACTCCGCGCCAGTGATCCTCGATGTCCACCCTCAAGGTTGTCGCGGAGTCCATGTGCATGGCGTTGTTCGGCGTGCTAATCGCCGGGCTCCCGGTAAAACACCAGACCGGCGGCGAGTTTTCCATCGGTATCTTGAGCCTGCGTGATCCCCTCTCCCCGCACGACAGGCGGGTCCCCTGCGGAGTTTAGCGCGGTTTTGAGCAGCTCCTTGAATTTCTGGCTTTGCTGAAAATCCGCTAGCGCGACCTCTTCTGCGAGCGCCGCATCCGGTGCCTCTGCAAACCGAGGCGTGTAAAATCCGACCTTCTCTCCTTTTCCCTCTAATTTCAGGAGGAAGTTGCGCCCGTGGATCATGACTCGATACAGCGCCATCCTAGTCACGCCGAACTTTGATTATGTGGACGATGACAGCTCTATGCTCCGTTGGGGTGAGAAGATGGACTTCATCGTGAAGGTTTTTCCTATTAGGACGTTACGCCCCCCTCGGTGCTCACGTCAACCCCCCAAGAATTGCTCCACCTATTTGTCGGGCGGTAGGACGCATGCCCGGGATCGTCCCGCCTGGTGCTCCCCTGCCCGTTTGAATCTGGCGCAGGCCGGCGCCAGCGTGGTCCTTTTCACAGCGTCGGACGTGTCAGTGACCGGCATCGGCATCCATGGCGGGCGGCTGGGGCGTGCCATTGGTCCGGGGGCGATACGCAGCGTCAAAGGTCCCGCCGCGTCCCTCTTTCGCTGGAGCTACGGCGCGACGGGGACGGCAGGCGGCCCACAAGGCCCTATGGGCTGAGTCGCCTGGTCCGGGGTTGCCGCGTGGTGGCCTCAGGCTGGAATCAATTGCGATCGGTTGGGGACGCTTTTGAATTGCGGCCGTCGCTACGCGACCGTTCGGGGCGTTAGGTGTGGTCCGTGTTCGTGGACACAGGTCCACGTCTACCTTCGTGAAACCGCTTCGCGGTGGTTTGTCTGGCACGCCCTCCGGGGTGCGAGGAGTTTGGGGGTGGGATTACCGGTGGTCATTCCACTTGGAGTGGAACGACCACCGGCTACTATCTGTCAACCCTCTGGGTTGGCCGACTAGAGGAATGGGGGCGAGTGGCGGGCGGTTCAAGGCGGGTGAGGTTCCATTGGGGTTGATCGATCGCCGGGCGAAGGGATTTGTGTGACGCCCTTACAGGGCTGGGGATGCTCTTGACGGGATGTCAACCCAGGCCTCCAGCCTTCGGCGGCTTCCGGCCTGGGCTATCACATTGCGGGCCTTCAGCCCTTGGCGATTTGAAGGGGGACGAAGCAGGTAACCGGCGCTTGGAGTATGCACCCCCCCAGCAGGGATGATTTCGGTCTTGGCGTCCTGGCGTTTCGAATCCGCGATCCAGGTGTTCTGCCGATTAACGCAGAGAGGCGCCAAGGTGCAAAGACGCAGGAAGAGGGAATGGGGGGCGGTTCAAGGCGGGTGAGGTTCCATTGGGGTTGATCGATCGCAGGGCGAAGGGATTTGTGTGACGCCCTTACAGGGCTGGGGATGCTCTTGACGGGATGTCAACCCAGGCCTCCAGCCTTCGGCGGCTTCCGGCCTGGGCTATCACATTGCGGGCCTTCAGCCCTTGCCGATTTGAAGGGGGACAACGCAGGTGACCGGCGTTTGGAGTATGCACCACCCCAGCAGGGATGATTCGCGTCCTGGCGTCCTGGCGCTTCGAATCCGCGATCCAGGTGTTCTGAGGATTAACGCAGAGGTGCCAAGGTGCAGAGACGCAGGAAGAGGGCACCGGGGCAGTTGGCGGCCCGATCGCTGGACAAGATTCAATCCTGGTCTACGTTGAGTTACGGTATGAACACTGTCCTTGATAAGCAGCAGCCAGCGGCCGAAGAAAGCCGGTTGATCGCCACGTTCGGCGCGTGCCGCATCGTAAAGAGGGCGGACGGCCGCTTTGATTTGGCCGGCGGGACGCCCGAGGATCGGGAACAGGCCCAAAGATGGGCGGATACATTCCTTAAACCAACGGAGCGCTCCAAGCCGCAGCACTGAGGGATTTTGGGTTGAGTGGTCCCCCACCGGCCAACTGGCGAGAATTGCGCCGCCGCTGGGATACGCTTCATGTGATACGGGTGGGGTTTTTGGTTGTAGCTCTGGGAATGTTGATGGGATCAACCGTGCTGGAGTCGCCATGAAGAGGAACTCGGGGCGTGCCGGCTGGGGCACGCGACGCGTCTTGGCGTAGTGGAAGCGTAGTTGGGGGCAGCGGTGAGGGCCATCCTAGATCGAGACTGTCAGAGGGAAGAAATCAGAGTTCCGCAGGAGCGGCGCTCCACCGGATTCTTGTCCAGGGGAGGTTTGATGCCAAACACCCCGGGTATCTTATTCAGTCGAGGGCTTCAGACATCGCCGAGACCAATTCCTGGTAGCTGAACGGCTTCGTCAGGACGACGTCCGAGCTCAAACTGAGCGCGGTTGAGTCGTCACTTTCGGACCTGGTTTGCACCGCGATAATTTTCAAGCTAGGCGTCGTTTGTTTGCAGCGGCTCAGTAGCTCGGGAGTTGGTGGGTCCCACCTTTTCAAGTCGGCGACCAGGAGCAGAGGCGGCGGCGTGGCTGAAGCTAGAGCCAGGAGCGCCGATTCAAGGTTAGCGAACACTTGAGAGCGATACTCCATAGCACGGAGGCAGAAGGCGAAGGCATTTCCGCGGTCGGGGCCTTCATCAACGATCCAAACGGTGGGCCGCGCCTGGGAGGAGGCGCGTCGCAGTGTCTCACGCACCACTGTCCCCAACCTCGCCAGATCTTTCTTAAGCAGGTGGCCACTGGCGCCTCTCCTCAAGACTTCCGCACCCTCGGCTCCCAGGGGAGAGCCCGAAACGAGCAGGAAGGGGATGTCCAGGCCGCACTCGTGCAGGACGGACTGAGCGTCCAGAGCCCTAAACTGCGGCAGGTTTGAATCCGAGAGGATGATGTCGGGTCCTTGAGTGAGGCTGGCAAGAAACCCGGCCTCATCCGCGACACGCTGCCACTGTGGTCTGTAGCCTGCCCGCTTGAGCTGTTCCACCATGAGCAACGCGTCTGGCTCCTTGTCTTCCACGATGAGGACCCGTATGGAGCTCTGCCCCAGGGGCATTTCCGAACTTCCACCGGGAGGGGTGGCAGGTCGAGCTGCTCTGTCTTCTTCAGGTCCGGGCTCCATAGCAATTAGGCAAGACGGGTAATCCGGTCGCAAGGCTGACATCGGTCGGCGGCGTTGTGTAGGGGGTTAAACTACCCATATTTTAAAACACGCTCTTAGGCTTGCCAACGGGCCGCAACGCGATAGAACCCCTGGAGCTAGGCATCGTCCATTATGAATCGCCGACAATTCCTTGGCGTGGTCGCCGCGGGAGCGTTCTCCGGCCCCGCGCTCGCCACGGCTCATGCGCCACATTTGCCAATGCGGACCCTGGGCCGCACGGGAATCAAAGTGCCGATTCTCGGCTTTGGCTCGGGCAGCCGATTCCTGATGTACCAGGAGGAAGACAAGGCCCTCGAGGCGTTGAACCGGGCGATTGATCTGGGGATCATCTACATCGATACCGCGCACTCTTACGGGGACGGCAAAAGCGAGGAGCGCGTGGGCCGCGTGATGGCGACCCGCCGCAGAGAGGTTGTGCTCGCAACCAAGATCCCTGGACGCACGGCGGAGCAGGGGCGGCGCCAAATTGAGCTGAGTCTCAAGCGACTGAACACAGACCGGTTGGATGTCCTGCACATCCATGCCCTGAAGGACCTCAAAGACCTCGAGGCGATCGAAGCGCCAGGCGGTGTCCTGGAGGCGCTGCACGAGGCTCGCGACCAGAAGATCACGCGAGCCATCGGCATCACGTGCCACGCCGATCCCGTGGCCCTGCAGACCGCGTTGGAGCGTCACGATTTCGATTGCACGCAGATGGCACTCAACGCCGGGCTTGCGAGCATGACGGAGGGAATGAAGATCGTCCCCGCCGGCACGGCCAGTTTCGAACGATTGGCGCTTCCCGTAGCTACCCGCAAGCACATGGGGGTGATCGCCATGAAGGTGTTCGGCCAGGAGCAACTGGTCGGGGCCGCTCCGGCGGAGAAGCTGCTCGCTTACGCGCTTTCCTTGCCGGTAAGCCTGGCCAGTGTGGGGATGCCTAAAGTCGAACTCATCGAGCAAAACGCCTCGCTCGCGAGGTCCGTCAGTTCCATGTCGCACCGGGAACGGAGCCGCCTGGTGGACTCAATTGCAGCGGAGCGGAAGCACGCGATGCAGCGATTCCTGCGCGACCACGAGGATGCGTGAGGAAGGCGCGATTCCGGGGCGTCGCTCTGAATGTCCCGGCAAAGCCCGGCGCGGCTCTGGGGGTCGTGATGCATTTCACATGCGCGTGATGGTGCTCTTGAGGCTCGGCCTGGCCCTGGGGTTGATCATCACCACTCACGGCGCGGAGCCGCGGGTTGACGCCTCGCCGGCGGACACGGCCCGGCAGCTTAGGGATTACCGCGATTTCGCCATGGCTCACGACGGGAACCCGGCGCGCGGGCGTGAGGTGTTCCTCAACGAACAGCGGGCCGCGTGCGTGAAGTGTCACTCGGTGGATGGGAGCAGCAGCAAGGCGGGGCCGGATTTGTTCGCGGTGGGCGACAAATTCCCGCGGAGCGAATTGGTCCGTGCCGTTTTGGAGCCATCGGCGGAGATTGCCATAGGGTATGGCACGACGATAGTGGAAACGAAATCCGGCGAGGAATTCCTGGGGATCATCAAGGAGGCGACGCCCGAAGCTCTGGATCTGATGGGCGCCGACGGGAAGCACGTCCGGATCAGCGCGCAGGACGTCAAGGAACAGCGGGGCAGCGCGGTGTCGTTGATGCCGGAGGGATTGCAGGCGGGGATGTCGCGCGAGGAGTTCACGGACCTGATCGAGTATCTAGTCACACTCAAGCAACCGGAGTCGGCCCTGACCAGCAACCGGGGTATGCCGGCGGACATCCCCGAGCTGGCCAGACCAGCCGCGGTGCGGCCGTTTTTCGCGGAAGAATTGCGCTTCCCGCATGCATTTGTCCAAAAGCCCGGCGATGTTCGATACGGGGTGGTGTGGTTTGGCCAGTTCCCGGGGACGAGCAACCTCTTTGTGGTGGTGCATCAAAGTGGGAAGATCTGGCTGCTTGAGAAGCGTCCCGGCGGAGACCGGAAGATGCTGTTCGCGGACGTGTCGCGCGACGTGTTCAGCGAGCGCGGGCCGAACGGGCTATTGAGCATGGCGTTCCATCCGAGGTTTCGTGAGAACCGCAAATACTACCTCAAACACCAGGTGTTTGAAGAGGGCAAGATTGTGACCACGGTTGTGGAGAGGTTCGCGTCGACGGATTTGCTTTCCGACTCCGGGCGATCGTCTCGCCGACTGTGGAGCGTGGCGAACACGACACAGGATCACAGCGGGGGCTGCATTGCGTTCGGTCCCGACGGTTATCTCTACATTGGGATGGGGGACACCGGCCCGCAGCAGGACCCGCAGGGTCACGGGCAGGATCTGACGACGCACCTGGGGAAGATGTTGCGCATCGACGTGGACCACGCTGAAGCCGGACTGGCCTACGCCATTCCGGCCGACAATCCTTTCCGCGATCGTCCGGATGCGCGTCCGGAGATCTGGGCATATGGATTCCGCGAACCGTGGCGATTCAGCTTTGATGCGCTCACGCACGACCTCTGGGTCGGCGATGTGGGGCAGGACCGGGTGGAGGAAGCGGGCATTGTGCGGCGAGGGGAGAACCATGGCTGGAATGTCTATGAGGGGTTCGAGCCGTTCTCGAACCGTTATCGCAAGGACGGTGCGAGCTACACCCCGCCGGTCTTCGCTTACCTCCGCAAATATGGCAACTCGGTCACCGGCGGCTATGTGTATCGAGGTGACAAGAGCTCGACGTTCTATGGCGTGTATATCTGCGGTGACTACACTTCGCATCGGCTCTTCGGGCTCAAGCAACAAGACCGAAGCCTGCAAGTCGTCCGCCAGATCGGGGTCGCGCCGCAGGGCATTGCTTCGTTTGGCCAGGACGAGCAGGGGAATCTGTACGTCGTGGGGTACGAAGGAATGATTTATACTCTCGATTTTTCGGGCGCGGTGTTTGAGGAGGCACAGGCCGCTTCGGTTGGCTCGACGGGGTTACGCTGAGGCGATGGGCTGGGCGGGCGCTGAATCCAAGTAGGCCCTTAAGGTTGCCGATTCCCAAGGTCGCTGGCAATTAGCTGACCCCGGGAAAGACTGGGCAAAGGATGTCATTCCCCAGAAATAGGCGGCCGATAGCCTGCGGCGTGCGCACGGGGTTCGGTCAGTGCGCGGGGAACCGACCAACTTCCTCGTGTTGTTATATCCCTTAAAGGGGATAAACGAGTTTTACCTTGTTTAGGGGATAAAACTGAGCTTGGCGGCGGGATGAGGAGGAGGGGTTAGGACGGAGATGAGAAGCAGGATTAAGAGTAAGATTACGATTAAGAGTAGGATTAGGAGTAAGAGTAGGAGCAGGAGGAAGTCGGAGGAGGGCGGTCAGGTGTTCGAGAAGCCGTTGTCGATGGGGAGGTCGGCACCGGTTATGTGACGGGCATCGTCGCTGGCGAGGAACAGGACCGCAGCAGCGACTTCGTCCGGCTCAGCGAAGCCTTGATCCTTAACCAGGGCCTTCAAAGCAGCGTCAGTTCCTGCCGCTGCGGCGACATCCTTGGGCCACACGGCAGTGGATTCCCACATGGGGGTCGCAACGGCGCCGGGGGAGATCGAGTTGACGCGAATGTTCTGGGGTGCGCCTTCGAGAGCGGCGGTGCGGGTGAAGAACCGAATTGCGGCTTTGCTGGTGCCATAGGCGGCGTTGCCGGAAATGGGCTTGATACCGGCGGCTGACGCAATATTGATGATGCATCCACCGCCACCCGGCTTCATGGCGCTCATTGCCTGCTGCGTCCCGAGGAACACGCTGTCGAGGTTCGTGCCCAGCACACGCCGCCAGTCTGCGAGGCTGGTCTCGGGGATCGGGCGAGCGAAGGCAATGCCAGCACAATTGACACAGATATCCAGGCGCCGCCACTCGCGGAGGAGCCGGGCGATCGCAGCCTGCCAATCGGCTTCCGAGGTCACATCTACGCGGAGGGCGAGCGCCCGGCCTCCGCCCGTGTTGATCGCATCGGCGACTGGTGCCGCCGCTGCTTCGTTCAGGTCGGCCAGGGCAACGCTCGCTCCGGCCTCGCCGAGACGGATGGCAATGGCTTTGCCGATGCCGGAGGCGGCCCCAGTTACGAGGGCCACTTTGCCGGCCAGGGTCGGGGACGTAGCTTTCATATTCGCTGCGCAACGAAGCCGATCAGGGCGGCAGCCGGGACGAGCAGGAACTGGGCGAGGAGCGTACCCACGAAGCGGCTTCCGACGAGCCAGACAATCGCCCGTCTGAAGCACGGCTCGCTCAATTTGCCCTCAACGACATCGTCGGTCATCATCGAGAGTTGGGGATCGATAAGCACAAACATCAGGATGGTTGCGACACCGTTAACGATGGAAGACAAGGTGCTCGCGGTCACGCGAAACTCGGGATTAAGAAAACCCGCATAGAGAGAGGCAAAGACGCCAACGGTCCAAAGCGCCACCGCCGCCACATTGAGGGCGATCATCTGGGGCGAGATGGCGTTGCCGAGGCGGAGATTGGTGACATGGGCAGAAGCGGGCAGGTTCACCGAATTCCGTAAATGCGAGAGTCCGCCCTTCGAGCAGGCGTGAAGTAGCAGGTGGGGAATTGAACGGTGGGCTTGGAAGCTGGTCACAGCCTTGCTGAACAGACGCTGGAACGTGGGAGTGAGAAACGCGCCAACCGCCGTAGCGAAAGTCGCCGAGAGCAGGAACCAGCGAAAGTCGAGAAGGAGATGGTGAGTGCCGCCACTGCCGAGATTAGTCTCCACGCGCTTGGCCAGGAACGGGCCTTGGAGCGAGTTGGAACTGCGCGAGACCAGGACAAGGATGTTGAATAACGCGAACGACACCGCAATGCGCCGCGTCCGTACACCTGCGATCCGGACCGAATAAGCCAGCGTCCCCACCAGGTGAATGATGAAGGTCAACAGGCAAATGATGACGAGTTGGCGCTCTATCATGACGCCAAGGCGTCGCGGCAGTACTTCAGGGCCCGCGCAATTTCGGTCATGCGATCGGAGCCCGATGGAACCTTATATTCAAACTCAATGGTGCCCTGAATATTCCACTTATTGTCCCGGATGAGGCGGAGAACCTCTACGATGGGGGTGTCGCCCTCGCCGAAAGGGGTGTTGGGCCCGTCATGCAGTTTCCGATCCTTCAAATGAACATGGGTGATGCGGCGGTGGTGTTCTTTGATGAAGGGAACCGGGGAGGCATTGTTTCCGGCGACGAAGTGACCTAGGTCGACATTCGCACCGTTGAATTTCGCGAGCGAGAAGGCTTTTTCCCAATGCTCCGGCGTCGTGGTTGCGTGCCCATGGTATCCCACCCACATTTTGTGTTTGTCGGCGAACTCCCCGAGGCGTTTGAGTTCGTCTTCCTTTGGCGAAATCTCGCTGGAGATGGCGCGACCACCAAGCGCTTTGGCCAGTTTGAACACGTAATCCAACTCGGCATCCGACATTTTGAAAATGCCATCAACTTTGACGATCTCGATCAACACCCCATCTGCTTGGTATTTCTTACGGAACTCCGCCACCCGCTGGATGGGGGCGGATTTTCGCCATTCAGGGAGTTCATTGGCTTCCGTCGGTGCACCCAGGAAAGCCTCCACGGGTTGGGTTCTCAATTCCACCCCGCTGAGGCCAAGCTGGACACAGTTCTTAAGGATATTGTCCCCATCCATCTTCATATCCCCAAAGCTGTAGGGCACGTTGATGCCCAGTTGAACGCCGGCGACTTTCGAGTTTGGCTTTCCAGAGTCCGCGGCGCTGAGGCGGTGCAAGGCCGAAGTGAGGCCGGCTCCAGCGATCGTGGCTAACGACAGTCGTGAGAACTGGCGGCGGGTGTAAGCTCGCGGCGCCGGAAGGTCGGGGATGGCCTTCGGGTCAATGCGGTTGCACAAGAGAGCTTGCTTTGGATGCATCGGAGAACGTTATGCCTTCAGGGACCGGGGACAAGCCATTTTCGAGGCCCGGTGCGGGCGGGCTGCGGTATGGTTGCGCCGTGGCAGACGGGGAATCGTGGGTGCCCAGGGGCGGCGAACACTCGTGGGGTTCCAGACTGCTGTGAGCGGGCAATGCGCCGCGGTTGGTCCTTTGAGCAGAGCCGCGGCCCGAACGAGGGGGAGGAGGGGTTTGAAACGGTTTTTTGGTGGGAGGGGATGAGGAGTAGGATTAAGATCAGGATTGGGAGTAGCGGGCGGTGAAAAAAGGAAATGGAATTGCGGCGGGTGGAGGCGGGCTGGCAGACTCCACCGATTCATATGAACCATTTTGGAGTCGCGCTATTCCTTGCCCTTTTACAAACCGCGGTGAAGGGACAGGAATTGCCGGCGGCGCTGCCGCTCTGGCCCAAGGGGCCGCCGGGGTTTGAAGATCGCCGAAACGAACCCGAACAAGCCGCCAGCTATTGGATCAAGAACATCCACAACCCCTCAGTCACCGTCTTTCTTCCGCCCAAGGAAAAAGCCACCGGGGCGGCGATTCTCGTGTGTCCGGGGGGCGGTTTTCGCGAACTCGTGTTCAAGGCCGAAGGGGTGGAGCCCGCGCAGTTCCTGACCAACCTTGGCATCGCGGCCATTGCTCTCAAATACCGACTGCCGCGGGAAACGAATTCCCCTTACTCACTACCGAAACACGCCTTGGAAGATGGCCAGCGCGCGATGAGAGTCATTCGCAGCCACGCCGCGGAGTGGGGCATCGACCCGAACCGCCTCGGGATTATGGGATTCTCCGCCGGTGGCGAGGTGGCTTCGTTCGTGAGCTATAATCCTGGTGAGGGCGACGCCAACGCGCCAGACCCGGTCGACCGATTGAGCGCCGTCCCGAATTTCCAGATCATGATCTATCCCGGGCCGCTGGGAATTCCCGAGAGCATTGCTACGAATGCGCCGCCCTCCTTTTGGCTGGCTGCCAACGACGATCGTGGTCCCGCTCGGATCATCGCGACCGTGCTTCCGAAATACCGCGCGGCCAACGTCCCCATCGAAGCGCACATCCTCAGCAAGGGCGGGCACGGATTCAACATGGGCAACCGATCCAAGCTGGCCACGGTGAAAGGGTGGCCCAACCGCCTGGCTGATTGGCTGGCCGACAACGTCCTGTCACCGGACCCGGGAGCGAAGTAACAAACTGCTACCGAAGAGAAAGGCGGCGTGAGAGAGTGGCTCTCGGTGAAATTGTGCCTCGTTCTTTTGGCGTCCTGGGTCGGCGTGCTAATCGGATTCGGGGATGGCCGACAGGAGGGCCCTCATCAGCCGACAGGGCATCGGCTCGGGTCGGATAGGCGGGAGCCGGGCTCGGACATTGGTGTCGCGAATCCCACAGGTCTTTTGCAGTTGCCTGGCGATGAGCAGCACGTGGCGGTTGGTCTGAAGGAGTCGGCGGCTAGCCGCTGGCTCAAAAAGAAAGTGACGGCCGGCCGGGTCCTGGACGACATGACCAGTCCGACGCATTGGACCGCATTCACCACCGGAGCTCCCGAGGTGGTGGATGCCCGGGCGACTCAAAAGGCCACGGAGCAGAGCCGCGCGGTTGCCGAAATCACTTTCTCGCGAGAACGATCACGCGATGGTGGACAGACGCTGCATATGAGCATGCCCACGCGCCTCGAGGGCCCTGGGCCGAAAAGCGGGCGTGGCTGGGGCAGCGCGGGTGTTCGGCGACAATTCGAGGGCGAGGACTGGCGCGAGTTCAACCGAATATCGTTGTGGATCTACCCGGATTGTCCGGGATTCAACGTTGTCGCGCTGGAGCTGCGTCTTTACAACGGAGGGGTAGAGAAGCTCCCGGCGCTTTTTGGACAAGAGGGGGAGACGACGGTGGTGGTGCGGAACCACGAGTGGAACCACGTCGTTTGGGAGATCGCCAACGTGGCGCGTGACAAGGTCACCCAATTCGAAGTGTCCTGCTTGATGTCGGGCAACGAACCGGAGGCAGCGTCCTCGGTGGCCTACGACTTCGATCGCCTGGAGCTGGAGAGGGTCGATCCGGACTATGTGGAAGGGTGGGGGGTGTGGCCTGGGCGTATCTCCTACAGTCACACCGGCTACCAGTCTGGGGCGACGAAGAGCGCCGTGGCGACTGGTTTGAAGACGAGAGAATTCCATCTGATCGACGCAGCAACCGGGAAGATCGTGCTCACCAAGGCGATCCAAACGGTGAGAACGCATCTGGGGGAATTCCAGGTGATGGAGTTTACCGGGGTGCGACGAAATGGATCGTACTTACTGCGAGCCGGAGATGCGACTACAGGCCCATTTCGAATCGATCCGGACGTCTGGCGCGAGACGATTCTGAAGGCACTGAATTTTCTGCATGCAGAGCGCTGCGGGATGGCGATTCCGGGAGTGCACGGAGTCTGCCACCGTGACTGGACGGTGGTGCATGGCGACCAGCGGATCGTCATCAACGGCGGGTGGCACGACGCCGGCGATCTCACACAGGGGCTGGGGAACACCGCGGAGATTGTTTATGGATTGTTCAGCCTGGCGGAGCGGTTGCAGACGCGAGGCGAGGATCCTGGGCTGGCCGAACGCGTCTTGAACGAGGCTCGCTGGGGACTCGACTGGATTCTGAAGACCAGCTTTGGCGATGGCTTCCGCAACCAGGGTTCGGTCAGCAGCCGTTGGACGGATGGCATTTTGGGGACTTCCGATGATCTCACCTCGACCGCGCGCAACAGTCCGATGGGGAACTTTACGGCGTCGGCTTCGGAGGCGATCGCCGCACGCGTACTGGAGGGGTCGGATCCTCGACTAGCAACCTATGCGCTGAAGATGGCGGAGGCCGACTGGCGGTTCGCATGCGATGGGCTGTTGGCGACCAACGTGACGAATTCGAAGGAGCTCTGGCGGGGCACGTTTGACTCGGAGAACGTGGAGCATGAGGTGGCATCCGTCGGGGTCCTCGCCTCGGTGGACTTATGGCAGGCCACCGGGAACCAGCTCTATGCTGACGAGGCTATCGCGCTGGCGAAGATCATTCTGGATTCCCAGGAGCGAAAGCGCCCGAATTGGGACGTACCACTGCTCGGGTTTTTTTATACGGGCCCGGGCAAAGATCGCATCTTGCACTACTGCCATCGAGGCAGGGAGCAAGGGCCGACTGTCGCGTTGAGCCGACTTTGTGATGCGTTCCCGAATCATCCTGATTGGATGAAGTGGTATTCAGCGGTGGCGCTGTATTCGGAGTACCTGAAGACGGTGGCAAAGTACACCGAACCGTACGGTGTGATGCCGGCTTCGATCTATCAAGCCGAGGAGTATCAGACGGTGCCGGAGACACGGCGGGAATCCTTCCGGAAGCAGGTGCTCCAGGGCATCGCGCTGGGCGCTGGGCATTACCTGCGACTATTTCCGGTCTGGATGGATTACCGCGGGCACTTCGGAACAATTCTGCCGCAGGCCCAGGCGCTGATTAACGCGGCGCACCTGCGCGGAGACTTGGAATCGGCGACCCTCGCCCAGCACCAAGCCGAATGGATTGTTGGCCGCAATCCCTTTTCTCAAAGCACCATGTATGGCGAGGGCAACGATTTCCCGCCGTTGTACGCGCCATTTCCGGGCGACGTCGTGGGCGCGCTTCCGGTGGGCATCCAGACGCGTGGTGAGAGCGATGTGCCCTATTGGCCGGTGCAGAGCACATGGACCTACAAGGAGGTGTGGGGTCACCCGGTGGGGCGTTGGATCTGGCTGATGCGCGACCTGGCGGGCCCGGCGCTGGTGGAGGGCGAGGCCGACTCGCCGGTGGACTTCATCCCGACGCATGCTGGAGCCAGCGCGGCAACACGAGCAAAACCAGTGGATGGGCGGTTCCGCTCGGAGTTGCCTGAAGGCAGCTACACGGTGCGATGCCACGGGATGGAACAGGGGCAAGTTTTTCTGCCCGCAGGTACGTATCACCTGGATTTACGGCCAGACCATGCGTTGGACTTTGAGATTTCCAGGATGGCGACTGGCGATGGCGGAGTTCGGATCCGATTGATCGCCCGCGGAGACGGAGCGCACCGTTTCAGCATACGGACGGACAATCTCCTGATCGAGGAATCACCGAAGGAACTGAATTTGAGCCGAGGGAAGAAGGCGATGTTAGAATGGAGCGGCAAGATTCTTTCGCAGGACAGCCCGTGGATCGCGGTCGTGTCAGCGGACGGAAACTTGGCAACGCGGAGGGAAGTGAAGGGCGCGGCTTGGGAGCATTGAGACAAGGCTGCGGTGCGCAGCCCCCGTCATCTTCAATTGAGTGGGAGCCTGCGTGATCGGATAGGCTATCTGCGGTGGATTGGAAGCCTCGAGGAGAATATGAATATGTCCCATTGTCGAAGGATCCTGGAGTGGGTGCCTTTCACTCCAAATCGGGCGGTGGCCGAATGACGGATTGTTTGGCGAGTTGGTTCTGCTCCTGGAGTTCCGCCGTGTCGTAACAGGAAGCGAAATAGCCAGCGGCCCGAATAGGGATGGGGTCTGTGATCGGAACCGGTTGGAGCATAAAGCGCTGTTGTCCTCGCACAATGAACACCGTCTCGCCTTTGCCGGCCTTCTCCAGGACCGAGAGGCAGGGGGCTGCGGTTTGGAGCAATCGCGAGCCGGTGGGACGGGGGATCCGGCGCTCAGGGCGTCAGATCACATCAGAGGCCGAAGAAGTGGCAGAAGGCGTAAAGCCCGGAGAGCCACAGGGCCAGGGAGACGAATGCTTCGGTGAGGTCGTTGGCCGTCGAGGCCAGTTCTTCGTAAGGATTAGAGCGCATAAGATCGTTGTCGATTTTGCACCGTGCGCGTTACCGCGCCCAGCCCGGCAACCCAGGAGGCGTTGTCGCCATCCCGAGCTGTGCTGCAGGCTGTCACGCCATTAGTGTATTTCGGGAATGTGGAGTTGTAAAATGAATGAAAATCATGGGATGATGAATTAGGGTAATAGTGCGCGGCAGAGAGGGTAGGGCTTCATTCACACCCGCAGAGCGCCGCCGGACCGAGGCTGGAGCTGTTTAGGTCTCCGGGACGGGGAGGACGTCCACGGAAACCTGGAGATTGTGGCGGCCGCTGCCGATGAGGATGCCGCGGAGAGGGCTCACGTCCCCGAAATCGCGCCCGAAAGCGACGGTAAGGTGGCGTCCATCCGGAGCCACGTTGTTGGTCGGGTCGACGCCGAGCCAGCCGTGGCCAGGACAGTAACAGGCGACCCAGGCATGGGAGGCATCGGCCCCTTGAAGGCGAGGTTTTCCGGGTGGAGGTATGGTTTCGAGGTAGCCGCTCACGTAGCGGGCCGGCAAGCCGAGGGAGCGCAGGCAAGCGATCTGGAGGTGGGCAAAATCCTGGCACACGCCGCGTTTTTGCTTAAAGACTTGGCTGAGCGGGGTGGCAGTGGTGGTGGCTTTGGGGTCGAAGGTGAAATCGGTATAGATGCGCTGGGTCAGGTGAAGGACGGCCTCCCAGAGCGGCCGCTCGGAGGGGAATGAGGCTGCGGCGTAATCGGCGTATTCCGGTGCAGTGGGCACTAACGGCGAGGGCCAGCGAAAGTCGCCAGCGGCCAGGGTATCCTGGTGGGAATGACCGCAACAATCCTGGCGCACTTGCTCCCAAGGGGGAGTAGAGGAGGGTTCGGGAGTGGGCGCTGGGGTGTGCTCGATCAGGCTTCGTGAGGTGAAGACCAGTCGGCGGTGGCCGCCTTCAACGATGAGGAACTGGGTTGGATTGGAGTAATAGTCGAGGTACTCGGTGACCACCACCGGCAAGGGTTCTACCGCGAGGGCATTGGCGAGGCAAACCTGGCCGGGGACGTCGCGCGGTTTGAGCCGGGCCAAGTGGTAGGACACCGGCACATCCAGCTCGTATTTGTAAGTGGTTGTGTGGCAAACCTGATAGCGCATGGCGTAATCAGTCTGGGCAAGCCGGCGCGTGCCTGAAGAAGCGGTGGGTGATGATGTCGGAGACAGTCCGCATCTGGGTGGCAATCTGCTGGACGAACAGAGCAGCCTCGTCCAATTGGCCCGCACGTACTGCTTCGATCACCGCGGGGATGTCGTTGGCCTGGAGCTTGAGACAGAGCGAAGCGATTCGCTGTGGTTCAGAGGGCTCCTGGTCTCCTTTTGGGTCCCAACCGGGCAGGGAGGCGGCATGGGCGGCCAAGGTTTTGAATTGAAAGGCGAGGGCGCGAGGGTTGGTTTCGTCGTCCAAGAGCAAGCCCAGGACGCTTAGCAACTCGGGTTGAGCGAAATAGCGGCGGCGATAGGTGATGACGCTATCGGCGATTTCGAGCATGGGCCCGAGGATCGGACAGCCCTGGTTCTCGAGCAGAACGCCAGCCTCGATCAGGGAGAGGATGTTCATGGATCTCTCCAGGCGGCGGCCGATGTCCAGGAAGCGCCAGCCGTGGCCTCGAGTCATATTCTCCATCTCGACACCACTAAAGGCAGCCAAATTGACGATCAACGTATTGAGCAAGCCAAGGGCGGCAGCGGCGGCAGGCTGGCCGGGACGGGTGCGGCCATCCATCTGTAGTTTGTGGAAGATGCGCCAAGTGTCCTGAGAGAGACGATCACGCACGACGAAGGCGATGCCTCTGAGGCGGTCGAGGAGTTCACGGATGGTTCCCAGGCGATGGGTTTGGTAGATAACCAACAGGATCTCACGCTCGATCGCCATCGGCGAGACACGGCTGCGTTCGGGCAAAAGGTCGAGCTGGCGCAATAGGCGATGCAGCGTTTCGACGTCCAGGGATTCTTCGTAGCCGGTTTCACCGAGCATGCGCCCGAGGGCGCAGCGGAGGATGCGAATGGTATCTTCCAGACGTTCGGTGTAACGGCCCAGCCAGAAGAGATTGTCGGCAGCGCGGCTGGGGGTGTCGGCATCGGTGCGTTCGGTACGTGCCGGCTGAGTGGAGATCTTTGGAGCAGGCGCCTGGAGGCGCGGCGGCCCGAGGATCCAAGTGTCTTTGCTGCCGCCCCCGCTTTGGAGCGAGACGATGGGGTCCTCTAATGAGTGGGAAACCCGGGTGAGGCCCCCGGGCATGGCCACGTAAGAGTTGCCCGAGGCGCACAGGTAGGCTCGCAAGACCATCGGGCGCGGCTGGAGGTGATCTTTCACCCAGGTGGGAGCCGTGGAGAGGGCGACCATCTCTTGAGCGACGAAGGCGTGAGGGTTGGCTTTGAGGCGCTCGATCAAGGCGGCGCGCTGAGCCTGGCTAAGGTTCCTGGGAAACACTGGCTCGCGCGGCCCGCCGGGGAAAGCCGGCTTGATCACCAACTGGTCGAGGTGATCGAGGACGTAATCAAGCTCGTGTTCCTGGCCGCACCACCAAGTGGCGACCGACGGCAGACTCAGATCCTCACCCAAGAGCGAGCGGGACAAGGCCGGCAGGAACGCGGAGAGAGCGGGCGTTTCGACCACGCCGGCGCCGACGGCATTAGCGACCGCGAGGTTGCCGGCCCTGGCCGCTTGGAGGAGTCCTGGCACGCCGAGGGAGGAATTGGCGCGCAATTCGAGCTGGTCGCAGAAATCATCGTCCAGCCGCCGCAGGATGACGTCCACGGGTTGGAGGCCTTCGAGGGTCTTCACCCAAACTCGCCCGTGGCGGACGGTTAGGTCGTCGCCCTCGGCCAACGGGAAGCCGAGGTGCCGTGCCAGGTAGGCGTGCTCGAAATAGGTTTCGTTGTATGGCCCCGGGGTGAGGACGACGACGCTTGGGTGCTGGCGGGGCCTGGGAGCGAGGCTTTCGAGGGTCTCCCGCATGGTTTGGAAAAACCCGGTGAGCCGCTGGACCTGAGCATCGCGGAACTCATCGGCGAGCAGCCGCGAGATGATGAAGCGGTTTTCCAAGGCGTAACCAGCGCCTGAGGGGGCTTGAGTGCGGTCGGCCAGGACCCACCATTGACCGTCGGGTGAACGCGCCAAATCCACGGCATGGAGGCAGAGGTAGACGCCGCCCGGCGAGGCGATGCCGTGACAAGGGCGCAAAAAAGCGGGGTTGGCCTGCACCAGTGCGGGTGGCAACGCGCCTGCCCGAATGAGCGCCTGGGGGCCATAAATGTCCGCCAGGATGAGGTTGAGGAGGCGTGCTCGTTGGATCAGGCCAGTTTCGACGCGGCTCCATTCCTCACTCGAGATGAGCAACGGGATGAGGTCAAGGTCCCAGGGTCGTTCGATGCCTTGGGCGTCGCCGTAGACGGTGTAGGTGACACCGTGTTCGCGAAGCATTCGGCGCGCGTTTTCCCAGCGGGCGGCCAGGACTTGCTGGCCGGAAGCACCGAGGGCTTGGACGAAGGACTTCCAGTGTGGGCGAGGCTGGCCGCCGGGCAGCGCCATCTCATCATGATTGCCAGCCGCCGCGGAGTAGGTGTCCCATACTCCGCTTTGGCGGTCATCCCGGTTTTCAGTCAAAACTGACATCTGCTTCGGCCCCCCCAAGCTAGCGTGTCTGGTTGGCCGAGGCAATCAGTGGCGTCGCATATCCAGAGTAAAAGGAAACTCGGGGTTGGGTTCTGGCGGCGGCACGGCCAGAGGGCCGGGTGTGTGACCGAAAGGGAAGAAACGAGAGAGACGGCGGCTCTCGGCCTCATAGGCATTGATCGGGAAGGTCTCATAACTCAGACCGCCCGGATGCATTACGTGGTAAGTGCAACCTCCGATCGAGCGACCGTTCCAGGTATCGACAAGATCGAACACCAATGGTGAGTGCACGCCGATGGAAGGGTGCAGGCAGTTGGGCGGTTGCCAGGCGCGAAAACGGATGCCAGCCACGTATTCGCCCTGAACGCCGGTGGGATGAAGCGGCGCGGCGCGGCCGTTGCAGGCCACCAGGTGGCGACTGTCCACCAGGCCCCGGACATGGACCTGAAGCCGTTCGAGGGACGAGTCCACGTAACGCGCCGTACCGGTCCCAGCGTTTTGTTCCCCCATGACGTGCCAGGGTTCGAGGGCCTGGCGCAATTCGACCTCCACGCCGCGATAATTAACTCGGCCGCAGAGCGGGAAGCGGAATTCGAAGTGTGGTTTGAACCATTCGGTCTTGATCGGGAACTCGGCGATCTCCAGATCCTCGATTACGTCCTCGAAGTCCTGCCAAACAAAGTGAGGGAGCAGGAAGCGGTCGTGGAGCTGAGTGCCCCAGCGCACCAGCTTTTGCTCGTACGGTTTCTTCCAGAACTTAGTGATCAGAGAGCGCAGCAGGAGGGCCTGGGTTAGGCTCATCCGCTCGTGGGGAGGCATTTCGAACGCCCGGAGCTCGAGCAAACCCAGCCGGCCACTGCTGCTGTCCGGGGAATACATTTTGTCGATGCAGAACTCGGCTCGGTGGGTGTTGCCGGTCACATCGACCAGCAGGTTGCGGAACAATCGATCGGTTTGCCAGGGGGTGGATGCGCCACCCTCATTGACCAGGCCAAAGGCGATTTCGAGTTCGTGGACGCTGTCGTTGCGGGCTTCGTCGACGCGCGGGTGCTGGCTAGTGGGGCCCAGGAAGAGGCCGCTGAATAGATAGGAAAGGGACGGGTGATTGTTCCAATAGCCTACCAGGCTGCGGAGCAGGTCGGGGCGGCGCAGGAGGGGGCTGTCGGAGGGGGTCGCGCCGCCGACGACGATGTGGTTGCCGCCGCCGGTTCCGGTATGGCGACCGTCGAGCATGAACTTTTCGGCGCCGAGGCCAGTGAGCCGAGCGTCCTCATAGAGGCGAGTGGTCATGGTGACCATGTCGTCCCAATTCTCGGCCGGGTGCATGTTGACTTCGATGACCCCGGGATCGGGAGTCACCTTGATGTGGTTCAGGCGCTGATCGTGGGGCGGGGGATTGCCTTCAATCAAGATAGGCATTCGAAGTGCGCTGGCGGTGTCCTCGATCACGGCCACCAACTCGAGGTAGTCTTCGGTGGAAGCAATGGGCGGGATGAAAACATGCAAACGGCCGTTGCGGGGCTCGACACACAGGGCAGTGCGGATGACCCAGGGCGCTGATTGCCCTGGGCGCGGGGCGGTGTCGGGCGCCGCTGGCCATGGCGCCTCGGCACGGTGTCCGGTCAGCGATGAGCTGCCCGGAGATTTCTGGAGCGTGGGCACGGTCGGCGAACTGGAGGGAACAGGCCAGACTTGGCCGTAGGTGGCTGGCAATGGCGGCATTGCTACGGTGGGGTCGGGCGGGTACTCCCAGGGATAGTCACCTTCGATGACCCAAGGCAGGGAATCCAGGGGAAGGCGGTAGCCCATGGGCGAGTCGCCGGGGATCAGATACATCCTCTCCGTGCGGAGGAACCACTGTCCACTGATCCAAGCCAGGGCACCTTTCGGGTCGAGGCCCCGGCGGATCGGCAAGGCGAAGCCGACGATTTGTCCGAGGTCTTGCTCGAGGATGCGCGCGAGGCGCTTGCGTTCCTCTGGATCTTTGAGATCGGAACGAAGGGGATCGACGTTGGCGGGCAGGCGGCGCTCTTTCCAAAGGTGGTACCATGCATCCTCATAGCCCGGGACAATAAAGCGCTCCGGTACCCCGAGGCGTTCCACGAGGGCGTTGAGGAATCGACCGGCTTCCTCTCGGCCGTGCCCGTAGTTGCGCGCCTCGTCGGCGATGAGGGATTCGTCCCGCCAAACGGGCAAGTGATCCCGGCGCCAGTAACAGCCTAGGGCCCAGCGGGGCAGGGACTCACCCGGGTACCATTTGCCTTGTCCATGGAACAGGAGGCCACCGGGAGCGAAGGACTTCTTAAGGCGGCGTAGAAGTTGGTCACCGAGCTTGCGCTTGGTTGGGCTGGTCGCCTCGAAGTTCCATTCGGGGCCGTCCATGTCGTTGACGGACACGAAGGTAGGTTCCCCGCCCATGGTCAGGCGCAAGTCGTGTTCTTTGATTTCCGCGTCGATCCGATGACCGAGGTCCCTGATTTGTGTCCACTGCTCCTCGGTGTAGGGTTTGGTTACCCGGGGTGACTCGTGGATGCGGGTGACCCGCATGGTGTGCTCCAGCTTGGATTCGCACTCGTCCACGGCGCCCGTCACCGGTGCGGCGCTGCCCGGGTCCGGGGTGCAGGCCAAGGGCAAATGTCCCTCACCCGCCAGCAAACCGGAGGTGGGGTCCAAGCCGATCCAGCCTGCGCCGGGCAAGAAGACCTCGGTCCACGCGTGGAGATCGGTGAAGTCATGAGTGGCACCCGAGGGGCCATCGAGGGACTTCACGTCCGGAGTCAATTGGATGAGGTAGCCGGAGACGAAACGGGCGGCGAGCCCGAGTCCGCGCAATACCTGCACCAAGAGCCACGCGCTATCACGGCAGGAGCCGTCACCTAAAGTGAGGGTTTCTTCGGGGTCGCGGACGCCGGGCTCCAGGCGGATGAGGTATTTGACGGCGGACTGTACGTGACGGTTGATTGCGACCAGGGCGTCGATGGTGCGGACGCTGTTGGGGCGCACGTGATCGATCAAGGCCCGGAGTTTGGGTCCTTGAGGGCATGCCTCCAGAAAAGGTGTGAGCTCGCGCCGCAGCCAGGGTTCGTACTCGAAAGGGCATTTCTCGGCGGCGGGCTCGAGGAAGAAATCGAACGGATTGAAGACCGACATTTCGGCGACTAAATCCACCTCGATGAGCAGCTCGCGGGCTTTCTCGGGGAACACTAGCCGAGCTTGGTAATTGGCGTGGGGATCTTGCTGCCAGTTGATGAAGTGTTTGGTGGGGACGACGCGGAGGGAGTAGCTGAGTATGGGTGTGCGGCAGTGAGGTGCTGGGCGAAGCCGCACGATATGCGGCGAATGACCTACGAAACGGTCGTAGGTATAGTACGTACGGTGATTGAGCGCGACGTGGATAGCCATATTGGATGGTGAGGCGGGCGCTTACTGGACCTGCGTCGAGTGCCCTTTGCGGACTGGAGGGGCTGCTTTGGAGGCTTTAAAGGCGAAAAAGGTTTCGAAGATCCCTTTGCCGATCTGGTTGATCTTCTGTTGGAGCTGGTCGACGTATTCGTGGAGGCCGTGTTCGATGAGTTCCTCGACCGAGGTGTAGGAGAACTCGGAACACAGCAGGCCCAGGGATTTCTCGGGCGCGTAACGGAATGTGCCCAGGGGCGTGCCGGAGATGGCATGGAGCGAGTCGCGAGCCGCGAGGAGGCAGAAATGGACTGCCCGGGGGAATTCGCGATCCAGCATGAGGAACTGGACGACTCCGCTCGGCGAGATGCGCCCGTGGCGCTTGCGATACATTTCGAAAGCGCTGGCGGAACGCAAGAGCGTTGCCCATTGGACATCATCAAGGGGGGTACCTACGTCCTGGACCGATCGCAGGAGGATGTAGAACTTCACGTCCAAGATTCGAGATGTCTTGTCAGCACGCTCGAGCTTGCGGCCGAGACGGCAGAAGTGCCACGCCTCGCCGTGAGTCATGGTGGCGTCGGTGATCCCGGTGAACAAGTGGCTGGCCAGCTTCACTTCGCTGAAGAACTCATGCGGAGAAGGACGGGACCTGCTGTTGGCCGCTTCAGAACGGACCATGAGGTAGAATTTGTTTAGCTGGAGCCACATCTCGGAGGAGATGATCTCCCGGACGCTGCGGGCGTTTTCGCGCGCGGCCTGGAGGCAGGACACGATGGAGTTGGAGTTCTCGGTATCGAACGTTAGAAAGCGCACCACATTCTGGCGGTTCACTTCGCCATAGCGCTTCTTGAACTCCTCGATGTCGCCGGTGGTATTGACCAAGGGCAACCATTGCGCCTCAGCCCCCTGGGTCACATCGAGCATCAGGGTCATGTTGACGTCAATGAAACGGGCGACGTTCTCCGCCCGCTCGACGTAACGGCTCATCCAGTAGATGGAATCGGCGACGCGACTAAGCATGGCTTGGCAACTTCAGGAGGCTGATGGCGGGTTGGTTGAGATCACGGGCTCGGGTTCTTCAGGCATTCGGTTAGCCAAGACCCAAGTGTCTTTGCTGCCACCACCTTGGGAGGAATTCACCACCAGCGAGCCTTTTTTGAGGGCAACGCGTGTCAGGCCCCCGGGCAACACAAAAATGCTTTCTCCGTAAAGGATATAGGGACGCAGGTCCACGTGGCGCCCCTCGACACCGCCTTCGACGATCGTCGGGACCCTCGACAGCGCCAGGGTTGGCTGGGCGATATAGTTGCGGGGGTTGGCTTTGATGCGCAAGGCAAACTCGGCGCGCAGTTCGGCGGTGGCGTGTGGGCCCACCAGCATCCCGTAACCTCCCGATTCATTGGCCGCTTTGACCACCAATTTGTCGAGGTTCTCCAAGACATAGGTCAGATCGGAGGCCTCGGCGCAGATATAGGTAGGAACGTTGGGGAGGATGATTTCTTCGTCGAGGTAGTACTTCACGATGCGCGGGACGTAGGCGTAGACGACTTTGTCATCGGCCACACCAGTGCCCGGAGCGTTGGCCATGGCGACCTCGCCGTTTTTATACGCCTGCATCAATCCCGGCACGCCGAGCATTGAATCGGGGCGGAACGATTCCGGATCAAGGAAATCGTCGTCGATGCGCCGGTAGATCACATCCACTCGCTCGAAGCCCTTGGTGGTTCGCATGCGGACTTCGCCGTCGGTCACCTCCAGGTCGCGGCCTTCGACCAACTCGATCCCCATTTGTTGGGCCAGGAAGGAGTGCTCGAAGTAAGCCGAGTTGTAGGTGCCAGGCGTCAGTAGGACGACGCGGGGCTCGGCCGCCCCCTCTGGAGCCAGGTATTCGAGCATGTCGCGCAATCGGCTGGGGTAATTGGAAACCGGGCGAACCTTCAAGGCCTCGAAGACCTGAGGGAACATGCTCTTCATGACCCGGCGGTTCTCCAGGACGTAGGATACGCCGGAGGGGCAGCGCAGGTTGTCCTCGAGGACATAAACCTGACCGTCGGAGTGGCGCACCAGATCCGTTCCGGTGATGTGGCACCAAATTCCGCGCGGGGGCTTCAGGCCGATGCATTGTTGGCGATAGGCCTTGGAACTAAAGACGATCTCCTCAGGCACCACGCCATCCTTGACGATCCGCCGCTCGTGGTAGAGGTCGTCGATGAAGAGGTTGAGGGCGTGGATTCGCTGCTTGAGGCCCCGTTCGATACGTTCCCATTCCGCCGCCCCGACGATCCTGGGGACGATGTCGAAGGGGAATATTTTCTCGGTGCCGGCTTCGGAACCGTAAACGTTGAAGGTGATGCCCATTTGAAGGAGGGCGTGCTCGGCCGCTTGCTGGCGGCTGAGCAATTCTCCATCCGGGAGGCCTTCGATATTGCTGACGAGAGTGCGCGCCCATGGCCACGGTTGGCCACCGGCAGCGAACATTTCGTCGTGGAACGTTTCGGTACGGTAATTGGCGAACTTCATGGCACAGCCTGCTTGCCACCGGCCATGGGGCGCCTAAGAGTCAATTTCATGAGTCCAAACTGATTTTTTGATGGGAGCAACAGTTGTACCAAGTGGTTCCCGCCCCGGCATTTCCGTTGAAACGCGGGCACTTGTGCACGACTTGCGGCGGGCTTCCCCGGTGGGTTGACCATTCGGTGGTCGTTTATCTGCTCTTTGTACAAAAATAGTCAATGCCAGATTGCCGCCTGATTTTGGTTTATCCTTCAGAACGGAAGGGGCAATCCTTGACTCCATTAGGTTCGGCGGGCTATGCAAGTTTGACAATCGTCGAATGATCTCACACCTCAAAATCCAAATGGGCTGGGTGGCGGTGGTTGGGCTGGTGGTGCTCGTGGGCGAGGGCCTCATGGTTGCCGCTCCAGCCGGGGTCAACCTCACCCAGGCGGCCACGAACGTTCCCGCCTACGACTTCCTGGAGCTGACCTTGTCCGTGGATGGGCCGGACGCGCCCAACCCGTTCACCGACGTGGCAGTGGGGGCTGAGTTTGGCAAGACCCAGGAGGCGGCGCGTCAGAAGGTCTCAGGTTTCTGCGATTCCGAGGACGGCAAGATTTTTCGGGTACGCTTGATGCCTGCGAGCGCAGGGGATTACACGTTTACGGTCCAGTATCGTCAGAGGACGTTCCAAAAGACATTCACCGGGCGATTTCAGGCCTCAGACCAGAAACGGCGCGGTCTGCTGGCGGTGGACCCGGCGTATCCGTTTCATTTTATCTGGCAGGGGACTGGGGAGCATTTCTATTTCAACGGCACCACAGCCTTCTTGCTGTTGGGCTGGGATGACGAGAGTGTGATCCAGCGCGTTCTGGACCGCTACCAGCGCTACAAGATCAACCGGGTTCGTCTCTTGCTCACCGGTCGGACGGACCATTTTTGGACCGAGCCGGTGAAGGGAGGGAGCGGGTTCAAGCCGTATTTGAACCCTTGGCCTGCCCAGCGCCCAGAGAGCATTGATGATCCGGGGTTCGACTACACGCGGTTCAACCCCTCTTATTGGCAGAAGTTCGAACGGATGCTGCGTCACGCCCGGGATCTGGACATCAATATTTCGATCATCATGGATTGGAACGACACCAAACCTCACACCGCCCCTGGCAGTGAGGATGAGCATCGATACTACCGGTACGCCGTGGACCGGCTGGGAGGTTTCTCGAATGTCACCTGGGATTTGGGCGACGATCTGGATAGCTTCCGGGACGATGCGTGGACGCGCGCTGCGGGAAACTTCATCACCGGGGCGGACCCCTACCACCATTTGACTACGAGCCACCCGGTCAACAACGTTCACCAGGATCGAACGTCGCCCTGGTTTGCGTTCACGTCTTTCCAGTATTGGACGCGGCCGTTGCACGAATGGATGCTCGACCAACGCAAGCAGCAGGAAAAGACCGGACACTTCATTCCCCAGACCGACGAGGAGTACGGCTACGAGGATCATTACCCAGAGTGGAATCCTGTGCCGGCCCCGGGATGCTCGGCTGATGGGTGCAGGCGGGCGGCATGGGATATCGCGATGACCGGCGCTTACCAGACCACCGGCGAAACTGCCAAACGTGGCACGGGCGTGCCCCCAGATACCGGGGGGGGCTGGATCAACGGACGGGCGGACGAGACTATGATCTTGCCGGAAATGCAGTCGCACATGGTGGATTTCTTCACGTCGTTCGAGTGGTGGAAGACGGCGCCTCACGATGAGCTCGCGGGGCCAGGTACGTATTGCCTGGCAGAACCGGGGCTGACCTACGCGGTCTATTTGCCGCACGGCGGTTCCACGACGGTCAAGCTGGGACCTGGCACGTATCGCGCCGAGTGGTTCCACGCGCGGAGCGGGGAGGTCATCCCAATCGGGCAGGTCCGCGGCCCGCAGTGGACCTCGCCCAAGGCGGCCGACCTGGACGACTGGGCCCTGTTGCTCCGGAAAGTGGAGGCGCGGAACTAAGCGGGGTTAGGGCGTGGCGCGAGTGGTGGTGAGTGCGTGGAGCGGGGGCAACCGCATTTAAGGTTGGCAGGGTCAAACCAGGAATCGACCTGGGTCATAGCGCCGCTTGGAGAGTCGGGGTGGGAACCGGCGTTGGGTTGACGATGGGGCAGGGTAAGGCCGACTCTGCGTTGTCATCAGCGAGGGCGAGACTTAGAGGAAGCAAAGGCCTACCGTTATCCATCCACAGAGCCAGAGGGCGATGTAGCTCGCAGTCTCCCAGGCTTGTCCGGTCCGAAGATCGTGCGAGGGCAAAGCCCTCTTAAGTGTGGTCCTCGGCGAGGGTTCGGCTGGAGAAGTGGCACATGGAGAAGTGAGGGGGACCAAACGGTCGGGGCCGCTGGCGCGGCACACTGGTGCGATCGAGGTGGCGACGGGCAGGATTCGAATAGAATTAGCGTCTAGGCTCATAATGAGAAGACGCTAAACCAGGCCCCTGACAACCCTATGTCAGGAGGGATTGCAGAGGTTGAGGCGTTGATCCAAACGCTTGCGGTTTAGGGTATTGCGAGATGATTTTTTTGGCTTCTGCGACGACGGATTCCTGAAGTCGAGGAGGCTCGATCACTTCGGCGCTCGTACCGAAGGAGAGAATCCAGCCAGCGAGCCAATCCAGTGACGAGGTTAAGAGGGTGGCAACGACGCAATCGCCATCGGTCTTTTCTTCAACTAACCGAGAGAACCATTCGCGGCGGACGCGATCCATCGCAGTCGGAGCGAATTTGACGCGCGCGATAACGAATTTACCATCGTCGGTTCCGGCTGTGAGGTACCGTTGGAGGGAGAAATCGGCGTGACCCGAAAAGCACTCGGCGAGGACATCGAGATGGCAAATGCGATCCGTGCGGAAGTCGCGGACGTCGAGTCGCAGGCGGCAGTAGGCGATGAGGTGCCAGTTATCGGCGTAGTAGACGAGGCCGAGAGGTTCGACCTGGCGTTTGGTGAGTTCTCGGCGTTGGCCGCCGAAATAATGCATAGCTAAGACACGGCGCTCGGCGAGAGCGCGTTGGATGGGGATGAGAGTTTGGCTGGAGAGCCTTGGAAGCGCTGCGGTGCCTTCAGAGACGATGGCGGTGGCCTGTTCCAAACGATCGAGATAATCCTGTCGATCACGTGGGAGGACGGAGCGGACCTTAAGCAGAGCGGACTCCATCTGTTTGTGGAGGGAGGCGTCAGTGAGGTGTTCGACCAGTTTTCCCCCGGTGAACAATGCGCTTGCCTCTTCGGCGGTAAACATGACCGGCGGCAGGCAGTAGCCCTTGACCATGCCGTATCCGACGCCAGGCTCGCCCATGATAGGAATGCCCGCCTCGCCCAGCGCGGCGATATCACGATAAACCGTTCGGACGCTAATCTCGAAATGCGAAGCGATCTCCTCGGCACGCACCACTCGACGACTTTGGAGCAACACGACCATGGCCATGAGGCGGTCGATTCGGTTCATCGGCGGCAAATCCTAGCACAATGGCCAGAGTTCGTCAGCGTGCCAGTAATATTCTGGGAAAAGGGAAGAACTATTTACGGGCGTGTGGAGAGGAAGCCGTAGGGCGCTCGTGGGAGTCGCTCAGCACCGATGGTGGCGGCAGAGGGCGGTGGAGCCGCAACCCGCTCATCAGTGAAAAGACAGTGGGTTTGTCAAATTGCCAGGAGTTTGGTAACAATCGGTTCATGAAACGCAGCCCTCTTTATTTGGTTAGGACGTCTGGATTCTTTTGGAGCAGGATTGCACTGGCGCTCGTGTGTTGTTTCGGGGCGTGCGGGAGGGTGGTCGGGGCGGCGTCTGACGCCTTGGCCGGGCGTTGGGACCTAACCATCCAAGACCCGAAGTACGGGCAGATGCCATCATGGCTGGAACTGCGTTCGGACGGGGGCAGCTGGCGGGCGAGTTTTGTGGGCCGCTGGGGAAATGCGCGTCCGCTATCGAAGGTGACGGTGAAGGGCAAACAGATTGAGTTTGTGTCCCCGAAACAGGAAGAAGGCAGCACCAACGATCTGGTGTTTAAGGGGAAATTAGATGGAGAAGTGCTCAGAGGCTCGGCCCGCGGGCCGAATGGAGCGGCATGGACGTGGACGGGCAAGCGGGCGCCGGCGCTCGACCCGGCTCCGAATGTTGTGTGGGGTCGGCCGATCAGGCTATTTAACGGGCGTGACTTTAACGGCTGGAGTTTTGACAACCCGTCCAAGGCATCGAGTTGGGTGGTGAAGGATGGATGCCTGGTGAATCAATCGGCTGGCTCGAACATTGCGACGAAGGAGAAGTTTCAGGATTTCAAGTTGCACGTGGAGGTTAATTGTCCCACCAATGCCAACAGCGGGATCTATCTCCGCGGCCGGTACGAGGTGCAGGTGGAGGACGATTCCATCCAAGAGCCGCCCAGCCACCACATGGGCGCCGTGTATGGCTTTCTGGCGCCGACTCCGGAATTGCCGAGGCTGCCGGGGGCATGGCAGACCTTCGATATTACCCTGTTGGGCCGCCAAGTGACGGTGGTGCAGAACGGTCAGACGATCATCGACCGCAAGGAAATACCCGGGATCACCGGGGGGGCGATCGATAGCCATGAGGAAATGCCCGGGCCGATTTATTTTCAGGGTGATCACGGCGGGATTGCCTACCGAAACATCATATTGATCCCAGTGAAGTGACGAAATGAATGGTGCGCCACCTAGGCCACCGCAACGCAGCCTGGTAAGACCGGGCGGAGGATCAGCATGAGAGATTATGAGATTGTCGATACCAACGCGGAGAACATCGGCGTGTGCAGTCTGTGCGGCAACAAGGCCGCCCAGAACGAGGGAGATCGGCGCAAGTCGGATTGGCTCAAGCGGCGCTACGCGGAAGGCTTGAGGTACAAGGTGCTCCGCTCTCGCGAATTCGGTGATATCGGGATGATCGAGTATGCCCCTGGCAGTCACGCGTGGAGACCCGTCGAGGCAGAGGGTTACTTTGTCATCCATTGCTTGATGGTCAATGGAAAGCACAAAGGAAAGGGACTCGGTGGCGTCCTGCTGGATGAATGTCTGAGGGACGCGAAGAAAAGCAAATGCCATGGGGTGGCAGTGGTTACCAGCTCAGATAGTTTCATGGTCGCAAGCGGTCTGTTCATCAAAGCGGGTTTTGTCGCGGTAGACCGCGACCCGCCGTACGAGCTGCTGGTCAAGAAATTCGAGGCGACAGCACCCGATCCTCGTTTCATGGTCGACAGGGAGCGAGCGTTGAAGAGACACCGGAAGGGCCTCACGATCCTGGCCGCCGATCAGTGCCCTTATGTGGCCAAGTCGGCGGAGAGGATTTCGCAGGCGGCCCGAGCCTTGGGGCTGGAGCCGAAAGTGATTCGGATCGGGAGCGCCAAGGCCTCAAGGGAGCTTCCGACGCCCTATGGTGTGTTCAGCATTATCTACGATGGAAGGGTGATTGCAGAGCGTCCGGTCAGCGCAACGAGATTCAGGAGCATCATGAGCTCACCTGTGCCATCGAGCCGGCCCCGGCGGTGACCTCGAACCGGCCCGACTTACACAGTCTTCTCGCGGTGCAATGCTACGCGACTGACTCTCGGCTATACGCATCGACTTCACGGCTCGCGGACGCGGAAGAAGCGATGGGGGGCTTCGGTCACCGGGACAAAGAACTGGTTCAGGCCGCCGTCCCCGGTGAAGTTAGTAAACAGGATCCAGTTGGAAGTTGCCAGATCGTCGCTACGCTGGATGGTGTAGGTCTGATTGCTTCTGGAGCGGAAAGCGAGGACGAACCTTCCCGCGGAAAGGCTCACGGGCAAGATCTCCACTGGCACGACCGGAGCGGCGCTGAGCACCACGCTGCTAGCGCCGTAGCTGGCCACAACCGCAGCGGGCAGGTCGAGGGCGTCGAAGGTGCCGACTCGGCTGCCGCAGGTCAGGACCGGGAAGGTGTCGCCGAGGGCTGGGACGAAACCGCCGGGCCGAGTGCAGGAGGACGTCGCTTTGCAGGTCAATGAGCGCTCCCGGTTCGTTCTCGATCATCGGCGAGTTGAGGGTTGAACCGGGCGTGGTCAGGATGACCTTACCCCAATTCGTAAGGGGACTGTTCACGCCTCCTTGCCGGATTTCCACCACCGCATTCGGCCCGACCAGGACGGGCATTTCGAGGCTGGCTTCGCAGCGCAGCGTCGGCGAGCCATGGGGACCACCCAGTGTCAAGTGGGCGTTGGGCATTGGGCCAAGGATGCAGCCAATGACGACCGTATAATCACCGTCGAGAGTGATGTAGACGTCGTCGCCGTCCCGGGGGAGCCAATGGTCTGGATCGGGGAAGGTGCTCCAGTTGGTGCGGTTGCACCAGAGGAAGTCGCCACCGCCATTGGTCCAGTAAATGACGTCTGCGTGGGCGACGCCTGGCGGAAAGGCAAGGCTAGGACTGAAGAAAGCTCCGATCAGACCGGCGACGAACATGGCCCGAGCGGTCTTGGCTGTTCGAAGAGTCGGGGATCGGCGGGGCGAGAAGGTCGTTTTCATGGCGCGGGTTCTGTCACGGGGGGGGGGGGCAGGCTGAGATGATTCGAGAAGTTTCCGGATGGCGGGGGAACTGGTAGGTCATGCGATTGCTTTGGCCATCGCTCGCAATCGGTTCGGGCTGGGTATGGCAGCCAGAATCAAACGGTTCCGGATTCCCACCGCTTCACCTCACCCTCCGCCAGGATGGAATCTGGCGTCCCTCGGTGTCGGATGAAAACCCTTTTCCGCACCCGAGTTGCGAGCCAAACGAATAAATACGGGTCAGCTATCTGTCGTGATGGCGAAGGCCGACTTATATCTGGCGCAGGAAAGAGCGGCAAGGGAAATCCGAGGACGTGATTGCGGATTCCGGTTTTCCCGCTTCCCCGGCAGCGTGAATGGACCCGAGAAATGCGGCCTAAAGCTCCACTGAAGCGCCCTGTTCCCAAGAACCCTGATCCCCGCTCACTCCTCCACGGCCTCTATGGGAGCAGCAGGTAAAAAACCCGGGCATCCTGCAGCAGCTATTGGTCCGAGTGTGAGCCTGTTTCCGGCAAGAATTTGGTCGACGAGCGGCAAGCTCCTTACTAGAGTGCGAATGCTCTAACAGCTACTTTCAAGGTCAGGGGCTCAGGCGACCGGTTTCGAATATGCGCTTGCTCATGATCCATCCGCCTCCTTGGGCGCTCTGGGTATCTGCGCTCAGTCTCTTGCTCTCGATGAACTCCGCTGCGGTGGGAGCAGACGTGGCAACCGATGCCCAATCGGCAGACATCGCCAAAACCTCACCGGCGCCGCCACTGCAAATCCAGGTCGATCCACGGGTGGAACTGGTGAGCGTCCTCTTCCGCCTCGCCGGTAACTCGGAATATAACCAGGGCAAAGTGGCCTCTTACACGGACGACGTGGAGAAACAGTTCGGTCCGTTTCGCGATCATGCGGCGGTGAAGCTGGCGCGGAAGCTCCGGCAGTCGCGCGGGGTTTCCTACGACGCTTGCATGAGCCTGGCGGTGCATCTGAGCGGTGTCGACGATCTGCAAACCGTCGTTCCGCTGAAGCCTTGGCCCGGCGGCCTGGACGAGCGCTGGACGCCGGAAGACGTCGACAAGTTCTTGAAACGAGCCCGGGAATTCGTCAAGGACACCTCTTTCCGCCGGTTCCTGGAACAACACCAAAGGCTTTACCAGGAAACGGTGTCCCGCATGAAACGACTGATGGAGCAGGAAGGCCATCTGGAATGGTTCGCGGACTTCTTCGGCGAGCGCGCCAGTGCCAACTTCACCATTGCCCTGGCGCTGCTGAACGGCGGTTGCTGCTATGGCCCAAGGTGCATTAAACCGGACGCCCCGCAGCAACTCTACTGCGTCCTGGGGGTTTGGCAGACGGACCACGACGGCCTTCCGGAGTTCAGCTCTGGCATGGTGGGGACGGTGGTCCATGAATTCGGCCATTCCTACGCCAATCCGGTCATCGAGCGCCACCTCACCGAGCTCCTGCCAGCGGGGGACGAGCTCTTCCGCGCCGTGGCCGGCAAAATGCGGTCCCAGGCCTACGCCGGCGGGCGAACCCTGCTTTGCGAATCTCTCGTGCGTGCCTGCGAGGTGCGTTACGCTGCTTGTTATCAAGGGGCGGATGCGGCTCGTAGTTTGATGAATTATGAAAAGGGGCGGGGCTTCCTCTGGACTGAGGAATTGTCCAGCCTGCTCGCCGATTACGAAGGGCACCGTGATCAGTATACTACCTTGGAATCCTTCTCCCCGCGCCTGGTGGGCTTTTTTAGAGATTACTCCAAAGGCTTCGCCGAGCGTCAGTCGGCCCTTCAAGCCAAACGTCCGAAGCTACTCTGGATGACCCCCACCAACGGGGCGGTCCAGGTTGATCCAGGCCTAACGAATATGCAGGTGGCGTTTGACCGACCGATGCAGAATGGTTCCTGGGCCTTGGTGGGCGATCCCTCGCAGTGCCCGGAAGGAAAGGGCAAACCCAGCTTTAACGCAGCCCGCACCATTTGGACGGTCCCCGTGAAATTGAAGCCCGAATTCACCTACCAGTTCATGCTCAACGCCGAGGGGTTCGATAGCTTTCGCAGCGAGGAGGGCGTACCCTTGGAACCGGTGGCGGTTACGTTCACAACCGGCAAGTAGGTTCTCACGTGGCCCCGAATTGCCGAGGCGATCGGGGGACATCGCTGACATCGGATATTACCTTGCTGGGTTGACAGGTGACGGCGGTGCAGAACGGCCAGACGCGTGGACTTGATCGACGCCCGCCGTGAAGGCGGGAGAGGTTGGTCAGAGGGCTGAGTAGGCGGTTTGGGTTTCGTGTAGATTCAACCCCGTGGGCTGGATGACGTTGCTGCGGCCGAGGACGGCCGCACACCGGGGCGAGGAGCTGCCGCATCCTCGGAGCGGCAGGCTTGAAACGACGGAAAGCCCGGTCTTGATCGACGCCTGCCGTGGAGGCGGGAGAGGTTGGTCAGAGGGCTGAGTGGGCGGTTTTGGGTTTGTTTCGGACTCGTTGCGCAGATCATTCTCCAGTTGAGAAAAGGAGAGCCTCAAGTCTAGGATTTTGGAATGAAGGCAATCGACGGTTACTTCCTGGTCAAGCCGGAGGACCTGGCTTGGAGGCCAGCGAATCTGATGAAGATCCCCAATGCGGATTTTCTTGAGCGAACGAAGAGCGAATTGCTCGGGGCCAGGCTCTGGCGGTTTCCGCCGAAGAGCGCGAACACACTGCACAAACATATTCGAGCGGAGGAGTTCTATTTTGTGGTGGAAGGTGTGGGGCGGATCCGCGTTGACGATCAGACTCTGACGGTGCCAAAGCACGGAGGCGTGCTGGTCGGGCCACAACAGTTGAGACAGGTGTTCAACGATACCGATACCGAGGTGCTCTGGCTCATCGTTGGCGCTCCCGAGAACGAGCTAGAGCCGGGCGAAACCCACGACCTCAAGAAATTCTATCCGGTTGACCCGAAGCAGTTGCCCAAGGAACTGGACGGAGCGGTATGGCCGCCACAGAGTTAATACCCCTTTGTTTCGCATGCGCACACTCAAGCATCTTTTCGACAACAACAAATCCTGGGCCGAACGAATCAAGCAGCAGGACCCGGATTTTTTTCTCAATCTCTCGCGCCAACAATTGCCCGGCTATCTGTGGATAGGCTGCTCGGACAGCCGGGTGCCCGCGAATCAGATTGTTGGGCTGCAACCCGGGGAGTTATTCGTCCACCGGAACATCGCCAACCTGGTGGTGCACACCGACCTTAACTGTTTGTCGGTGATGCAGTTTGCGGTGGATATTCTGAAGGTACGGCATGTGATCGTCTGCGGCCATTACGGGTGCAGCGGCGTGAACGCAGCCCTTCGGCGCGAGCGGATTGGGTTGAGCGATAACTGGCTGCGCCATCTCCAGGACGTGCGACAGAAGCACAGGAAGTTTTTGTCCGAGGTGGGGACCGATCCGGAGGCTTTCGATCGGCTATGCGAATTGAACGTGATCGAGCAGGTGGCCAACGTTTGCCAGACGACAATCGCGCGTGACGCGTGGGAACGTGGGCAGGAACTGGAGGTGCACGGCTGGATTTACCGGCTGGAGGACGGGCTGCTGCGCGATCTGAAAGTCACGGTCAGCGATTTGGATGAGTCGCTCGCGTCGTATCACGCTGCCGTTTCAGCTCTGACCTCGTAGGCTATTGCGCAGCGGCGGAACACCGGCTGGCGATTGACAGAAGCTAACGAAGTTAACGAAGTGGGCAGACGAGAATCAGACTGGAGGATTCCGCCTGAGGCGATGGGGTTGCTCGGCACATGGTACGTCATTCCATGCGTGTATATCTTGGCCGCCTTCGCGGTGCCGGCTGTGGCCACATTGAAGACCGCCGAGATCGGATCGCTGTACGTTTACGGGCTTGGAGCTGGGGTTTTGGGAATAGCGCTCCTGTTTGCGGCGCGGCTGCCTCTTTATCGCCAGGGATGGCTTCTGGCCTTTGGGCCACGGCAATTGGATCGCTGGCACCGGCGGATTTACTGGCTCGCCTACGCGTTCGTCACAGTGAGCCTGCTGCTTTTGTCGATCGTGTGTTTGCGGACCGGGTGAGATCCGAAGCAGCGGGGAACAGGAGTTCAAGCGATCCTAGCTACAGCCCAGGCTTTCGCCGCAGTTGAGGCACTTGTAGCAGGCACCGTTGCGAACGGCGATGTGGCCGCAGTTGGGGCAGGTGGGGGCGTCGGGTTGGAAATGGGCCAGGGAATCGTTCAGGCTCTTAACCTCGTGTTGACCACGGCCATTGCCGGCGGAGGACTGCACGGTGGTGGAGAGCACGAGAACGGTGTCGTCGTCGTCCATCGGCAGGTCCGGGACGGGCCGGTTGATGCGTTTTTTGAGCTCCTCCTGCAATCCGGGGATAGGCAAATCCTGCTGGGCGCTGCCGGGGCAGTTGGACTCGCGGTATCCCGGGATGAATTGGACGGCCATCCATCGGAAGATGTAGTCGGTGATGGAGGAGGCGTTGCGGATATCCGGATTCTTGGTGAAGCCGGATGGCTCGAAGCGTTGGTGCGAGAATTTTTTAACAAGCGCTTCCAGAGGCACGCCGTATTGGAGGGCCATGCTGGTGAGCGTGGCGATGCTGTCCATCAGGCCGCCGATGGTGGAACCTTCCTTGGCCATGGTGATGAATACCTCACCCGGCTGGCGGTCTTCGAAGAGGCCAACGTTCAAATAGCCTTCATGGCCGGCAATGTTGAACTTGTGGTTGATGGCCGCGCGGGTCTCCGGTAGGCGGCGGCGCAGAGGTTTGCCGAGTTGGTCGCGCAATTTCGCCACTTCGGTTTCCAGATCCTGGAGTTTGGCCTGCGCGGTCTGGAGCTCGGTTAGCGCCACCGTCTTGTCCCCGCCTTCGTTGGTCTTTTTGGTGTTGAGGGGCTGGCTGCGCTTGGAGCTATCGCGGTAGATGGCGACGCACTTAAGGCCCATCTTCCAGGCTTGGACGTAGGCATCACGGATGTCCGCGACGGTGGCGTGCTGGGGCATGTTGACCGTTTTGGAGATAGCGCCGCTGATGAAGGGTTGGGAAGCGCCCATCATCTTGAGGTGCGCCAGGTAGCTTATGCTGCGTTTGCCTCGGAAGGCCTTGAAAGCGCAATCGAACACACTCAAGTGCTCGGGCTTCAGCCCGCTACGCACGGTTTGCCCGTTATCTTCGACGTCTTCGATGGTGTCGAACTTCTCGATGTGGGCGACGATGGCGGTAATCTCGTCGGCGCTATAGCCCAAGCGCTGGAGGCCTTCGGGGACCGTGCGATTGACGATCTTGAGCATGCCACCGCCGGCGAGCAGTTTGTATTTCACCAGGGCGATGTCCGGTTCGACGCCGGTGGTATCGCAATCCATCAGGAAAGCGATCGTGCCGGTGGGAGCGAGGACGGTGACCTGGGCGTTGCGGTAGCCCTGCTGGCGGCCGATCTTGAGGGCGCGATCCCAGCAGGTTCGGGCCTCTTCTTTGAGGTAATGGAAGTCGGCGCTGGGTTGGATTTGTTCGACCGCATCGCGATGCAATTGGATCACTCCCAGCATCGACTCGACATTGTCTTTGGCCAAGGGCTTGGAGACATGGGCGCAGCGCGCATCGTTGTAGCCCTTGAACGGGCCGGTAACGCCGGCGATTTCGGCCGACTGCTCATAAGCGTGCCCCGTCATGATGGCGGTGATGGCGCCGGCAAGCGCGCGAGCTTCATCGGAGTCGTAGGCGAGACCGTAGCTCATGATCAATGAGCCCAGGTTGGCGTAACCCAGGCCGAGGGTACGGAAGATATGGGAATTCTCGGCAATTTCCTTGGTCGGGTAGCTGGCATTATCCACCAGGATCTCCTGCGCGGTGATGTAGATGCGCACGGCGGCCTTGAACCTCTCGATGTCGAAGGTGCCGTCCTCGCGCTTGAACTTCATCAAGTTAAGCGAGGCCAAATTGCAGGCGGTATTGTTGAGGAATACATACTCGCTGCACGGGTTGGTGGAATGAATCGGCTCGGTTCCCTTGCAGGTGTGCCAGCGCTGCACGGCGCCGTCGTATTGGAGGCCGGGATCGCCGCAGACCCAGGTGCCTTCCGCAATCTTATCGAGGAGCCTGCTGGCGTCTTTTTGGTGGAGGGGCTGGCCAGTGGTCACCGAGCGCGTCCACCACTCCTTGCCGTCCATAGCAGCCTGCATGAACTCGTCGCTCGCGCGCACCGAGAGGTTCTCGTTTTGGTACATCACGCTGCCGTAGGCGTCGCCGTTATAGGAGCCGTCGTAGCCCTGTTCGATCAAAGCCCAGGCTTTCTTCTCCTCTTTTTGTTTGGCGTCGATGAACTCCTCAATGTCGCCGTGCCAATCGCGGAGGGTGTTCATCTTGGCAGCGCGCCGTGTTTTGCCGCCGCTTTTGACGACATTGGCTACCTGGTCGTAGACCTTGAGGAAGGAGAGAGGGCCGCTGGGACGGCCGCCCCCGCTGAGCTTCTCCTTGCTCGAACGGATCGGGGTGAGGTCAGTGCCGGTCCCGGAGCCGTATTTGAAAAGCATCGCCTCGCTATAGGCCAAATGCATAATGCTCTCCATGTCGTCGTTGACGGACTGGATAAAGCAGGCGCTGCCTTGCGGGAACTCATATTGGGTGGAGGCGCGTTCCGCAGCGTCCGAGCCGGGCACGTAATGCCAATTGCCGCGGCCCGAGTTCTTGCCGATGCCGTACTGATGGAACAAGCCGACGTTGAACCAAACCGGCGAGTTAAACGCCCCGTACTGGTTGACGCACAGCCAACTGAGTTCGTCGTAGAAGATCTCACCATCTTCCTTGCTGAAGTAACCGTCCTTGACGCCCCAGTCCGCGATGGTGCGGGTGACGCGATGGACTAACTGCCGGACGGATGTTTCCCGTTCGGGGGTGTTCTGCTCTCCGTAAAAGTACTTCGAGACGACCACTTTGGTGGCCAGGATCGACCAGGACTTGGGGGTCTCAACATTCTCCTGCTTAAAGATAACCTTGCCGGCGTCATCGTTGATCTCAGCGGTGCGGCGGTCCCATTCGATTTGGTCGAACGGGCTCACCTTCGGGTCGCTGAAGGTGCGCGGCACTCGGAGTTTCTTGGGTGTAACCGGCTCGGCAGCACTGCGGGAACGAGAAACACGGCTTGCGGCACGACGGCGAGTGGCGGCAGTGGCAGGCGACGAGAGGACTTGATCGCGGGCGTCAATCATAGCTTCAGTCAGAGTTGGGTTGGTTAGGTGCCTGGTGCCAGAAAATCACGTGTGAGCTGGCTGCGACAGAGAACAAATCACCCAATTCCTCGGAGTGAAGCCTCGACCCTGTGTCGAGGCCAGACCCCATTGGATTGGGTGCGGTGTTAAACCTTAATACAACAGGTTGTGGTGACAAGGGTTTTTTTGTAAAAAATGACGTTTCTCGCATTCCCTTTCCCTATCAACGATTTGTGACAAACAGGCAACACGTCACAACTCGGCTCACACCGCTGATATCCAAGCTAACACGCCTACTGGGAGGTTGTCGAACAGAGGAATGAGGTCGTTTGCCGACATGTGGATACACCCGCAGGAATCGGGTCGGCCCAGGGTCGTTTCGTCCCCAGTGCCATGGATGTAAATGTAACGGCGAAAGGAGTCTACGTCCGCGCCGGAGTTGAATCCAGGCTCGAGCCCCGCCAGCCAGAGGATTCGGTGAGCGATGCGGGCGGAGGGAAGACCATGCCAAGTTAGGCCGGTGGGGATGCGGTTCTTGAAGGCCGTGCCGATGGGCAATCCACCGCCAAGCTTTCGGGCGATTTGATGGAGGCCTAAGGGCGTGCGCAGCGAATCCGCGAGTTGGCCGTAACCGATCCGCGAGGTGGAGACGACATAGGTCTGTTTCCGTAGCCACGTAGCCTCGCCTGTGGGAAGGGATTGAAGCTCAAAACGATGCATGCGCTGGCTCTGGACCTGAACGACCAGAACCTGTTGCGTGGGGCGGATGGTGAGGCGACGGCAGGCTCGTAGAAGCGGCCGCACGGGAGCAGGCGCGTCCAACCAGCGAACGGGATAGGATGGCCCCACAGGTTGTCGGGTAAATCGCATCGGAGAGAGAAAATTGGCTTGGCGGCCTAGGTGATCGACAGGGCAGGGCAACCGCCAACGCTCAAGCCGGTACGGTGCTGTGGCCGTTCTGTGGCTTGCTTGAAGCCAGCTTCTTGACGAGCACCTTCGAGCGGCGTCCGCTCAGGTCGTACTGCTCGCGCCGGGCCGGGGGGAGGTCGTCAGGTGTGCCTTCGGTAAAACCGCCCTTCGACTGGAAATATGAAAAGGCCTGAGTCGAGAGAGCCAAGAGTTCTTTGAGGCCGAGTTCACGCGCCCGATTTTCGACGTATTGGAGCATCTTGCGTCCGATGCCCTGGTTCTCATGCGAGGAGTGGACGTAAAGGCAGGCGAGTTCGCCCTTGTCGTGCTCGTGGTAGACATGGAGAGCCACGCAGGCGACGGGGTTTTTGTCGATTTCGAAGATGAAGTAGTCGCCCAGGGCCTTTTCGAGGCTAGCCCGCGAGCGCTTAACCAGCTCTTCGCTTTCCACGGAGGGTTGGATGAGTTTGAGGATGCTGGGGATATCCTTCTTCATGGCCCTGCGGACCTGCTGGTACTCATTGGCGTAGATGAGCGTGCCAACCCCCTCGTTGGAGAAGACCTCGGCAAGCAAGGCCTCATCGAGGCGCCCATTGATCACGTGCACTCGCTGCACCCCTGCTTGGCAGGCCAAGGAGGCATGGATCGCCTTGGAGAGGGTTTCGGGGGCGAGCTCGTCGCGGTTTCGCGCAAGGATTTGCGCCAGATCACCGGCCAACACCTGGCGGAACAGCTGGCCGTTGCGCACCAACCCATCCGAGGTGGTGACGAAGATGACCTTCACGGCTTTGAGGGCGTCAGCGACCGCGACCGCGACGTTATCCGAGTTGACGCGATAAGTCCTGCCCTCGCCATCAAAGCCCAGGGGGGGGATGACGGGAATGATACCCTGTTGCAGGAGCATTTGAAGCAACTCGACGTCTACGCGCTCGACTTTGCCGGTGTAGAGGTGATCCACGCCGTGGAGAATGCCCAAGGGATGAGCGACGATGGCGTTGGGGCAGGCGCCGCGAAGATCGTTGTTGGCCAGGCCCTCGAGGATCTCGTGCGTGAGGCGGTTAGCCGCAGTGAGAGCCAATTTTAGCGTGTCGGGAGTCGTGATACCGGTGCCATCCAGGTTCGACGCATGGACCCGTTCCTGAGTAGCCAGGGCCTGGATCTGCGCTCCGGCTCCGTGCACGAGTGCAACGCGGATGTTGAGGGAGCGCAGAACCGCCACATCCATCAGGATGTTGGAAAAGTTCTCGTCGGTGACGATCGCGCCATCCACGCTGATGACGAAGGTTTTCTCTCGGAATCGCGGAATGTATTGCAGGATACCCCGCAGGTCTGTCGGCTTCACTTTGTCGGTAACTAGCTAGTCGAGCGCGCCAGGTTGAACCACCGTTTTGGGGGCCTCTCATGCCAGGCGCTTCAGCTCGTCCCTCCAAGCAAGCATGGCGGATCGAATCTTTTCAATGGAAAACTCATTTAGGTGGCGGACGGGCGGGCCTCGAAGCTTGGATAGAGAATGGGGAGGAGAAGCAGGGTGAGCAGCGTGGCGGTGATCAAGCCGCCGATGATGACGACGGCGAAGGGGCGCGCGGTTTCGGCGCCAACGCCGGTGGAGATGGCGGCAGGCAAAAGGCCAAGGGCGGCCATCAAGGAGGTCATGACTACTGGACGGACTCGTGATACCGAAGCCTCGATGACCGCCGGCCGGATTGGTTCTCCCGATCGACGCAGGTCGCGGATCCGCTCGATGAGCAGGACACCACTCTGAATGGAGACGCCGAACAGGGCGATGAACCCGACCATGGCCGACACGGAGAAATCCAGGCCGACGACGAGCAGAGCGAGCAACCCCCCGACGGCTGCGAACGGCACGTTGAGGAGGATCAGCGTGGCGAGCGGACCGGAGTCGAACGCGGTGAAGAGGAGCAGGAAAATGGCGATGATGGTAATCGGCACGACTACAGCGAGGCGATGAACCGCGCGTTGTTCATTTTCAAACGCGCCCGTCCAGACCATGCGAAAACCCTTCGGCAGATGGACGGCGGCGTTGACCTTGGACTGGGCTTCGGCGACCAAAGATCCCAGGTCTCGTCCCCGAACGGAGAGCTTGATGGCCAAGCGGCGTTGGTTTTGCTCTCGCATGATGCGGGCGAGGCCAGGGCGGGCATCGATTTTGGCCAAGGCGCCCAAGGTCAGGTGTTCTCCGCTGGTGCCGAGGATGGGGATACTGCGGATCGAGTCCAAGTCAGAGACTGCTTTGGGCGTGAGCTTCACCACCAAATCAAAGCTACGTTCATCCTCGAGAACTTGTGTGGCCACAGCGCCTCCGAGGGAGGTTTCAATAATCGACTGGACGTCGGAAACGCTGAGTCCGTACCTGGCGATAGCCTCGCGATCGACCGTGATTTGGATTTGGGGCTGGCCGGCGAGTTGTTCGGCGCCGACATCTTTTGCGCCGGCAACGGTGCTCACAACGGCGGCAATTGTGTCGCCGTATTCTTGAAGCAGGGCGGGGTCATTGCCGAACAGTTTTATGGCCAGTTCGCTTTTGATGCCAGAGACCGCCTCGTTGACATTGTCTTCGATATACTGGCTGAACTGCGACTCGATGCCGGGAATCTGGGCGAGATTTCGGCCCATGGCGTCCGCAAGGCCCTCCCGAGTGGACGCGGTCTTCCATTCAGAGCGCGGTCGCAGGTTGACGTTGAACTCCGCCACATCAAATCCGTTGATGTCCATTCCGTCGTCAGGGCGACCGAGTTGACTGAGCACACTCTCGGATTCCGGGAATGAGGCTAATCGGCGGCGAACCTGCTCCACGAGTTTCGCGGACTCGGAGGGTGAGATGGATTTGGGCAGGAAAGTCCGAACCCATAGTGCTCCTTCATCGAGCTTGGGGAGAAACTCCGAGCCCAAGTAGGCGTAAGCGGCGGCGCCGCTTAGCAGCAAAGCGGCTGCGCCGGCAAAAACCCATATGCGGTGGGTGAGAGCGAAGTTGAGCACCGGACGGTAAAGGCCGATCAGCTTCCTAACCACCCAAGGCTCGGCGTGTTCGCCTTGGAACTTGGTGGTGAAACTGATCAGAGCCGGCACGACAAAGACGGCGAAGATTGTCCCAGCCACCAGGGCATAGGTGAGGGTCAGGGCCATGGGCCGAAAGATGCGGCCCTCCACGCGTTGGAGCGTGTAGACGGGGATAAACGCAGTCAGCAGGATGGCCTTGGAGAAAAGGATGGGGCGACCCGTCTCGGAGATCGCTTGAGCGATGGCTTGCGAGAGCGACTGCAGCTTGCCCTTTTTCTCGTGGAGGATGCGGATCAGGTTCTCGACTACCACCACGGCTGAATCGACGATGATTCCAAAATCGATTGCCCCCATGGAGATGAGGTTGGCGGGAATTCCACGGAGATCCAAAAGAAAATAGGCGCCGAGCAGGGAAACGGGGACCGCCAGGGCGACGATGAGGGCGCTGCGGTAGTTCCCAAGGCCGAGGAACAGCAGGAGGACAAGGATGACGAGTCCGACGCCTTCGATCATATTCTTCCTCACGGTGTGCAGGGTGCGCGCGATCAGTTCGGTGCGATCGTAGTGTGGCACCAACTGGACGCCCGCCGGCAGGTATCCTTGGTTGATCTCCTCCACTTTCGCGTGGATGCCGTCCAGGACAGTGCGAGGGTTTTCGCCGCGGCGCATGATCACAATTCCCTGGACCGCATCGTCATCGTCTTTGATTGCCTCGGCATTTTTGAAGAGCATCCCGACTCTGCCGAGGCGGACGGCGTTGCCGATGGTGACAGTGCCGATGTCTCGGATGCGGATCGGGGTGCCGTTGCGGGTGTCGACCGCGATGGCGCCAATATCGTCAGGATTCCGGACGAAACCGATCCCACGGACGACGAACATCTCCGAGCCGTGTTCGATGTAAGAGCCGCCCGCGTTGCGGTTGCCATTGGCCAAGGCAGTCAGCACCTGCGCCAGCGAGAGGTTGTAAGACCTGAGTCTTGGGGGATCCACCAGCACCTGGTATTGCTTGGTCGGCCCGCCGAACCCGACGACATCCACGACGCCAGGCACGGTCCGGAGGGCACGCTCCACGACCCAGTCCTCCAGGGCTTTGAGCTCGACTAGCGGGAAACTAGGAGGCGCTTTGAGGGTGTAACGGTAGATCTCGCCGATGGGGGTGGCGTTTGGGGACAAACTGGCTTGCGCCCCGGCAGGCAGGGTCACGTTGCCGAGGAACTGAAAGACTTGGTTGCGGACATAGTCCGGTTCGGCGTCATCCTCGAACACCAGGGTGACCTGGGAGAGGCCAAAGAGGCTGATGGAGCGCAAGGCGGCGAGCTTGGGCACGCTGTTCATCTGGTTCTCGATAGGGATGGTGACAAGCCGTTCGACTTCCTCGGCGGCATGGCCCGGGAAAAGGGTGATGACTTGGACGGAGACGTTTGAAACGTCGGGGAAGGCCTCGACGGGCAGTCGCTGGAAAGAGTTGATCCCAGCGACCACGAATATCGCCAGGAGCACGATGATGATGGCGCGATGGCGCAGGGTATAGGATGCAATAGTGCCGATCATGAATGATTAGGGGGGGGTACGAATTAGGGTTAACGCGCGTGTGAAGAGACCTGGGCGCGCGCTATCGCGCCGATCACACACACCGAACGCGCTGATACTGGCTGGCAGCCTCGTTGGTCATGAAGCAACCGGAACGTCAGAGCCACCAGCTTAGTGTTCGGAGGAGACTCGTCTATCGGGCAAGGTCTAGGTTTGGTGTAGGGTAATGCCCGACATCGGAGGTCAAGCGATACTCTTTCCTGGCTGCCGGGCGCCGGATGGGATTACCGAGGGTATTTCGCCTCGTTCCACCGGATGGCCTCTCGCAGCAGCTCCGTGCCGCTGTTCACGTTCAGCTTGGGTTTCATGCGGGCGCAGTAGGCTTGCACCGTCTTGACGCTGACGCGAAGGGTCTCGGCCACTTGACGAGTGCCGAGTCCGCGGCCGAGGAGTTCGAACACCTCGAGCTCGCGATCGCTGAGCTGTTCGACCGGGGATGCTCCAGCGGCGGCGTCTCCCTTCACCACCCGTGCGGTGAGCGCTTGGGCCACGGAATCACTTACGTAGAGCTTGCCTTCCAGAACGCGCCGTATGGCCTCAATGACCTTCTGGGCGGTTTCTCGCTTCATGACGTATCCCTTCGCACCTGCCCGCAGGGCTCGCTCGGCGTAGAGCGCCTCGTCGTGCATGGAAAGGACCAACACGGCAATTCGCGGGTGGGCCTCCTTGAGGCTTTTGATCAATTCGATCCCGGAGGAATCCCTCAGAGAAATATCGATGATGGCGATGTCCGGCTGGGTTTCAGAGATGGCCTGCATCGCCTGCGGCGCGTGATCGGCTTCGCCGCAGGCGACAAGGTCCGGCTGCTGGTTAATGAGGTTGGTGAGCCACTCTCGGACCAGGGGGTGATCGTCCACCAGGAAGACCGTCTTTTTGCGTTTCTCCCCGGGGCGAGAGGATGAAGTGGGGGTCATCGCCGATCCTCCTGTGGTACGGACAGGGAGTCGAGCGAGCATTTGACGAGGGTGCCGCCGGTTGGGTTGGGTTCGATCGAAAAGGAGGCGCCGATCATAGCCGCGCGATGTGCCATGATCCGGGTCCCCAATCCCTGGGTCCTTTGCCAGCCTTCAGGCAAGCCTACTCCGTCGTCCTCGACTGTAAGAGTGACGCCGTTGTTGCTGTTGGCCAGGCTGAGGAGGACTTGCTTGGCCTTGGCGTGGCGTGTGGCGTTGTTCACCGCCTCCTGAGCAATGCGGTAAAGGTGATTTGCGACGCTTGCGTCATGGATGAGCACCGGGCTGGTGCAGTCGAATACACAGGGCGTTTTGGACCAGCGAGAAATGCTCTGGGCTAGCTCCTGGAAGGCGGCAGTTAAACCCTCAGCTTCCATCTCGACTGGGTGAATGCCCCGAGCGAGGTTTCTGGCGATGGTGATGGCCTCCTGAATTAGATCCACGATTCTGCTCGCGTGGGCCGCTTCAGGCAGCCCTTTGCCGTGAAGTTTCTCAGCCAAGACCTGTCCGGCCAAGGCAGTCGCTGTCAAATGTTGGCAGAGGCTGTCGTGGAGATCTCGACCAATACGACGCTGCTCACGTTCGCTGACTTCCAGAATCTCTTTTTCCAGCCGCTCACGCTCAGCGATCTCCTGAGTCAAAGCGACGGTGCGGTGCTGGACGCGACTCTCCAACTCGTCATGGAGCGATCTGAGGCTGGCGACCAGGGAGACCGTGCCCGAGTAGAAGACGAGAAGAATGGCCGCGTTCCAAACCGGAATGAAGGGGCGGGAAAAATGGGCGCCGGCGGCCAGATCACCGGCTGTCCAGACGGCGACGCTGAGGACTGACATGAATAACCCCAGCCCTTTCCCGACGAACCAAGCGGCGATGCCGACTGCGACCAGGTAGAACACGGAGAACGACATCTCGAAGCCGGTGAGATAGTCGACCGCCCCCACCAGGCACAGCAGCCCCAGGCACAGGGTTGCGAAGAACCAGCGTGAACGCAGCTCGAACATGTGGATCAGCTCCATCATAAGGCAGAAGAGTTAAGCGCGCTGTGCGGCGAGCTGGCGCGAAGATCGCGCGGACTCCGGAAAGAAAAGGGCGGCGCGACAGCGTGGCATCACAATTCGAGAAAATCCTCATCGCACCGCGGGATGTCAAGGCGCGTATCGGAGACGTGGGCTTGACTTGGAGGGCGGTTGGCCGGATTTTCACGGAAGCACTGATCATCAAATGCTTATGAACGCTTTTTGGAGTCGCCGGCTAGAACTAAGACCAAGCCTATCGGGAGCAGTTCTGTTCTTATGGGTGGTCGCTTGGAACTTCGAAACTCCGAACGTCCGAGCCGTTGAGGACAAGGTCAGGACCTGCGACGCGCCCACGCTCTATCCCGGCAACTGGTTTTATGTGGGAAATCGCGTGCCGTTAACGGCGAAACCTTTGCTCAAGCTGCCCGTCGGCAGCATCCATCCCACCGGCTGGCTGCGGCAGCAACTCCAATACATGGCGGACGGATTTACCGGGCATCTCACCGAGATCAGCAAATGGTGCCAATTCGAAGGAAACGCCTGGAGCAGCCCCACCGGGAACGGCGCCAACGGTTGGGAAGAATTGCCCTATTGGCTCAAAGGATTCACCGACTTGGCCCACGTGTTGCATGATCCGCGTTTGTCGGCGGAATCGAAGAAATGGATCGATGCGATCATCGCCGGCCAGCGAGCGGATGGCTATTTTGGTTCAGAGGCAAACCGGGCCACGCCGGATATCTGGCCAAATATGCTGGTCCTCTGCGCTTTACGCGCCCACTTCGAAGCCACCGCGGACCAGCGAGTGCCGGAATTCATGACTCGTTATTTTCGTTGGTTGCAGGCGTTACCAGTGGACAAGCTCTTGCCCGGGAGCTGGCAGCAAATGCGAGGGGGCGACAATCTGGACAGCATCTACTGGTTGTACAACCGCACCGGAGAATCTTGGCTTTTGGAGCTGGCGACGCGGAATCACCGGCGCACCGCCAACTGGACCGCCGGCATCCCAACGTGGCACGGTGTGAACATTTCGCAGGGGTTCCGTGAGCCGGCCGAGTATTACCAACAGTCGAAGGAACTCTCGGACCTGCTTGCTACCATTCACGACTACCACTTGGTGATGAACGAGTATGGGCAAGTACCTGGCGGAATGTTCGGCGCGGACGAGAACGCGCGGCCGGGCTATACCGGGCCGCGGCAAGGTGCTGAGACCTGCACGATGGCAGAGTTCATGGGAAGCGATGAGATGCTTTTGGGTATCACCGGTGATCGATCTTGGGCGGATCGATGCGAAGAAGTCGCTTTCAATTCGTTGCCGGCTTCGATGACCCCCGATCTCAAGGGTTTGCATTATCTAACCGCGCCCAACTTGATCCAGTGCGACCGCAAGAGCAAATCGCCTATGGTTGAAAACGAGGGCGACATGTTCTCGTTCAATCCGCACGACTACCGTTGTTGCCAGCACAACGTCGCGTTCGGCTGGCCGTATTTTGCGGAGCATCTGTTCATGGCGACGGGCGGCAACGGGTTGGCGGCCACGTTATATGCCTCCTGCACGGTCGATGCCCGAGTGGGCAGCGGCCGGGACATCACGATCACGGAGAGCAGCGACTATCCGTTTAGCGACACGATCATTTTCATGTTGTCGTCGAAACACAAAGTCGAGTTTCCGTTCTATCTGCGCGTGCCCGGTTGGTGCCGGGAGCCCCGCGTGGCGGTGAATGGCAAACAACTGCCCATAGCACATGACGGCCAAGGATGGATCCGCATTGATCGCCGCTGGAAGGACGGCGACTCGGTGACCCTGACCTTACCCATGCGACTTGCGGTGAAGGTGTGGGAGAAGGATCGGCACGCAGTCTCGGTCAGCAACGGTCCGCTCACCTACGCCTTGAAGATCGGCGAGCGATGGGATCGTTATGGCGGTACGGACGCCTGGCCGGCTTTTGAAGTTTTTCCGACGACGCCTTGGAACTACGGCTTGGTCGTGGATCCAGCGCATCCCGAGGAATCGCTGAAGGTGGTACAACCGGTCGCGCCGCTACCGGGGCAGCCGTTTACGCCTCAAACTGCGCCGATCTTCATTCGTGCCAAGGGCAAACGGATCGCCGAGTGGAAACAGGAATCCAACGGTTTGGTGGGAGAAATCCAGGACAGCCCGGTAAAATCAGATGCGCCCGCTGAGGAGATTCAGCTAATCCCGATGGGCTGTGCGCGGTTGCGGATCAGCGCATTCCCGCAGATCGGTGAAGGGTCAGACGCCCATGTTTGGAAGTGAGGAAGCGGAGCCTGAAAAGAGGCTAGGCTAGCGCGACATCAGGAGGTCGCGCTGCCAAGGTAGCAGTTCGGATTGGTGAGCTTCCCAATCGACGGCCAGGGCGGTGAGTGTAGCGCGGCTGGCGATTAGGGTCGGGTCAATGCCCAGGTCACCGGCGCGGCGGTCACGCACCGTGCGAAGAGCTTCCAGGCGTTCGGAAGCCGACATGGTCATGCGCCGGCCACGCGAACGGCGTGGAAGCGGCAGCTTAGCCTCAGGAAGGGCCAATCCGATTTGCACCGCGTGGAGCAGGCCGGAGCGGCGGTGGGGCGAGAAGCGATTGGGGACCAGGGTATCGAGGGGGTGGTCGTGAGCAGCAGCGTTTGCGATGGCAACCAGCGTCTCATGGGCAAGAACGTAAAACGGTGGCTTGTTGGCCGCACGCGCCTCGCGCTCGCGCCAATGCCAGAGCTCTCTGACGATGCCCATTGAACGACGATCCAAGCGGTCGGTGCCCTTTACCCGCCACACTCCGTCCGGGTCTTCCGGTTCGACCCGGCTGCAGTCCTGAATAAGCTGGAGACACGTTTGTTCCAGCCAAGCAAGCCGCCCCTTTTGCACCAACTCCGCACGGAGCAAGTCGGACAGGGGTCTCAGGAAATGGGTGTCGTTCCTGGCATAAGTGACCATCTTCTCAGTGAGGGGGCGGATCGACCAATTGGCCTTTTGCGAACCCTTTTCGAGGTGGAGGCCCAGGAAGCGTTGAATGAGGTTGTTGAGGCCAAACTCAGCGATGCCCAGCAGGCGCGCGGCGATCATCGTGTCGAAGACGATCTGGGGGATGAACCCAAGAGTGCGGTGAAGCAGTCTCAAATCGTAGTCCGCGCCGTGGAGGATTAGTTCGCGTCCGCCGAGGACTGCCTTGAGAGGGTCGAGATCGAGCTTAACCAGAGGGTCGACCAACACGTCCCTGCCCGGGAGGCTAATCTGAATCAGGCAGAGCTTTTCCGGATAGCAATGGAGGCTGTCAGCTTCGGTATCGAGGGCCAGCCAAGGGGCCTGTTCGAGGTCCCGGACGAGTTCACCCAGTTGGGTTTGCGTGACGATCACCGGATGTTAATAGCTGATCTACTGAAAGAAGGCAAAGGGTTGAGTAGACTCGCAGAGGAGGGCTTTGACAGGGCGAGGTTACATTCTCCAGACAAGGCTCTGGACACTCGTCCTGCCGACGGTGTTGACAACCTCGAGTGCGAACCTCATTTTCCACTCGCCATCGATGACCCAAATGGGTTGGCGGGCGAATATGAGCGAACAGCACAACTTGTTTAATACCCTGCGCAGTTTTGATTTAGGAGATGGCCGGAAAGGCCAGTTCTACAGCCTCCCGGCATTGCAGGAGGCTGGCCTGGGCACGATTTCCCGACTGCCGGTTTCTATTCGACTGGTGCTCGAATCCGTTTTACGCAACTGCGACGCCAAAAAAGTGAGCGAACAGAACATTCGCGAATTGGCGCAATGGCAAGCCAAGGCGGCGCGCACGGCGGAGATCCCGTTCGTGGTGGCGCGAATTGTCCTGCAGGATTTTACGGGAGTGCCCTTGCTGGTGGACTTGGCGGCGATGAGGTCGGCGGTGGCGCGATTGGGCAAGAGTCCCAAATTGATTGAGCCCCTGGTACCAGTGGACTTGGTGGTGGACCACTCGGTGCAGGTGGACTTCGCGGGCAACGCAGAGGCAATGGCACGGAACCTGGACCTGGAATTCCAGCGAAACCGGGAGCGGTACCAGTTCTTGAAGTGGGGGATGCAGGCGTTCGACACGTTCAAGGTCGTTCCGCCCGGGATTGGAATTGTGCACCAGGTGAATCTCGAGTACCTGGCGAAAGGCGTGATCGAGAACCAGGGTTGCTATTACCCCGATACGCTGGTAGGCACCGATTCCCACACCACGATGATTAACGGCTTGGGCATCGTGGGGTGGGGGGTGGGAGGCATCGAAGCCGAGGCCGGCATGCTTGGGCAGCCAGTTTATTTCCTCACACCTGATGTGGTGGGCGTTTATTTAACGGGCGCTTTGCGTGAGGGGGTCACCGCGACGGACCTGGCTCTGACCGTTACACAACTGCTTCGCAAAGCGAAGGTCGTGGGAAAATTCGTGGAGTTCTACGGTCCCGGAGCGGCGGCATTGCCGGTCGTGGACCGTGCCACGATCGCAAACATGGCGCCGGAATACGGAGCGACGATGGGGTTCTTCCCGATTGATGGTGAATGCGTCCAGTACTTGAGGGCAACGGGCCGGAACGAGGCGCATTGCCGGGTTTACGAGAATTACTACCGTGCGCAGGGCTTGTTTGGTATGCCGGGCAAAGGGCAGATCGATTACTCCAGTGAGCTGGATCTGGACCTCGGCACGGTGACTCCCAGCGTTGCGGGCCCCAAACGCCCGCAGGACCGGATCGAGCTTGGAAAAATGAAGGACGCTTTTACTGCCGCTTTCAGCCGGCCGGTCACGGAGAGCGGTTTTGGGAAGAAAGCGGAGGAATTGGGCAGGGTGTCAGCTGACATTCCGATGAATGGCAACGGATCGACACGGATCGGGCACGGGAGCGTGCTGATCGCGGCGATCACGTCTTGCACCAATACGAGCAACCCAAGTGTGATGTTGGCCGCCGGCCTTTTGGCCAAAAAGGCCGTGGCTCGAGGGCTCTCCGTGAACCCTACGGTCAAGGCCTCGCTGGCGCCCGGAAGCCGTGTGGTCACCGACTATCTAACCAAAACCGGGCTGCAGCCTTACCTGGACAAGTTAGGATTTAACGTGGTGGGCTACGGGTGCACGACCTGTATCGGGAACTCGGGGCCGCTGTCGGGGCCAATCGAGGAAGCCGTCGTTGGCAAGGATTTGGTGGCCGCGTCCGTGTTGTCGGGCAACCGAAACTTCGAGGCGCGTGTGCACCAGAACATCAAGGCGAATTTCCTGATGTCGCCCCCCCTAGTGGTGGCTTTCGCGCTGGCGGGGCGGGTGGATGTGGATTTGAACTCGGAGCCACTAGGGCATAGTCCCGACGGGACGCCAGTCTATCTGAAGGACTTATGGCCGACCCTGAAGGAAGTCCGGGATCAGCTCGAATCGGCGCTCAAGCCCGCTGTTTTTCAAGCACTCTACCGCGATTTCGCAGGTCAGAATCCAAAATGGAACGAGATCCCTTCGACGGCGGGCCAGATTTACGCGTGGGATCAAGCGAGCACCTACATTCAAGAGCCGCCGTTCTTCCTCAACTTCTCGCTGCAGCCGAGGGGTATCGGCGAACTCAAGAATGCCAGGGCGCTGGGGATTTTCGGCGACAGCGTCACCACGGACCACATTTCGCCGGCAGGCGCGATCAAGAAGAGTTCCCCGGCGGGCAAGTATCTGGCCGAGTTGGGGGTGTCTTTTCAGGACTTTAACAGCTATGGCTCGCGAAGGGGCAACGACCGGGTGATGACCCGCGGCACGTTCGCCAACGTCCGGATCAAGAACCTCATGCTCGGTGGCGAAGAGGGGGGCAATACTCTCTTCCAACCGTCGGGAGAGAAGCTTTCCATTTACGACGCGGCCATGCGTTACGCGGCGCAGGGGACGCCTCTGATCATTGTCGCCGGACAGGAGTATGGGACCGGCAGTTCCAGGGATTGGGCGGCTAAAGGGACCGCTCTTTTGGGGGTAAAGGCGGTGATCGCGCAGAGCTTCGAGCGGATTCACCGATCGAACCTGGTGGGCATGGGCATTCTGCCTCTGCAGTTTCTGGAGGGAACAACGGGCCAGGGGTTGGGCCTGGACGGCACGGAAGCCTACGATGTCCTGGGGCTGGATGGCAGCCTGAAGCCGCAGCAGGACCTGGTGCTCAGGATCACGCGTAGGGGAGGGGCCGTCGAGGATGTCCCGGTGCGTTGCCGGATCGACACCCCTATCGAGATCGACTACTACCAGCACGGGGGGATTCTGCCCTTTGTGCTGCGACAATTGGTTGCTTCGGCCTGAGGGGGGCGGCTGTCTAGGCCGCTCAGCGGTGGCCTTCCAGGCTTCACGATAGTGTCCCATTGTGGGGCACCACCAACGGGGTGGTCTGGAAATGGACCAACGGCTGGTCCGAGTTTGGGTGAGTGGCAGCTTTGATTTGAGTCAAGGAGGTCCCTCTTGAGCGTGCTGAGCAGCTTGGCACGCCGGGTGCTAATGGTCGTCGTGCGGCCTCGAGCAGCTAGTCTGTGAACCGCAAAACGCACTCATAAACATAAATAAACCCGCTGCCCGAGAGGTTCACGCCGCAAGCAACGCACAGAAAACCGTAAGGAAAACATAATGAATATTAAACCCACGCGCAAATCGGGCTTCACCTTGGTGGAAATCATGATCGTGGTCGCGATCATCGGCTTGCTGGCCGCCATCGCGATTCCGAACTTCGTTAAAGCGCGCACGACTGCGCAGAAGAACGCTTGCATTGCCAACCTCAAGCAGATCGACGGCGCCAAGGAACAATGGGCGATGGAAAACAAGAAGACCACGGGTGACGCCGATGACGACACGGCGGTGAATTCGTACCTGAAGAACAGCCAAGCCCCTCAGTGCCCGGCGAACGGCACCTACTCGTACAACCCGGTCGGATCCAATCCGACCTGCACGATCGGCGCGACCCTCGGCCACACGCTCTGACCTAAGCGGATAGTTTAACTCCTTCGACGTGCCGGCGGCTTCTGCTGCCGGCACTTTTGTTTTGTGACGACGAGGCGCAGCCTCCGCTTAAGTGGGTTGGGATGATCCAGGTTTTCTGCCTTGGCACATCGACTGGTTAAGGCGATAGTCGATGGTATCGAGTGGCAATAACGTGAACCAAAAACGCATTAAATTAATAAACCATAAATAACCCGCTGCTCGAACGGTTCACACCTGAAGCACAACACGTCAACCATGAGGAAAAGCATGAACACAAGAACAACGCGCAAATCGGGTTTCACCCTGGTGGAAATCATGATCGTCGTGGCGATCATCGGCCTGCTGGCCGCAATCGCGATCCCGAACTTCGTGAAGGCTCGGACTACGGCGCAGAAGAACGCCTGCATCGCCAACCTCAAGCAGATCGACGGCGCCAAGGAACAATGGGCGCTGGAGAACAAAAAGACCACGGGCGACGCCTCGGACGATACGGCGGTGAACTCGTATCTGAAAAACAGCCAGGCACCCCAATGCCCGGCGAATGGCACTTACACCTACAATACTGTGGGATCCAATCCGACTTGCTCGATTGGTTCGACCTTGGGCCATACGCTCTGAGCGTCGGCTTATCATTTTGCTCTCGTGAGTGCCGGTGGCTTCTGCTGCCGGCACTTTTTGTTTGGGGTAATCGCTTTCGAGGGGGTTAGGAAGTTCTCAGTGTGGGCCATTCACTTTCCAGTTGAGGCGCCAGGACGGCGCTTGGTTTGGTGCATTACAGAGAGAGGGACGTGAAATCGTGAGCACCGAGTAGGCTCTGCGCGCAGACTTTGAGGCTACTCCGGCGGGCTCTTGCTGCCCATTCGGTTCGATAATGGACCGCAGATGCGTTCGTCACCAAGGAAACCGAGGTGAATCTGGTCTGGGAAAAACAAAAACCGCGGAGCGATCCGCGGTTTTTCGTTTGAAGGGTTTGCTGAGTTGGGTCAGCGGCTCAGAATGTATTGCGTGCGCTGCTCGTACCAGCTGAGGTCAGCTTTCCCTTGCGCATCGAACGCTCTAACCGGTGGCGACCCGTTAGCGGTTACCGCGATTTTGGAGGTGGAACTGACCCATCGATGAACTTCAGCATGGCCGTCGGCGAAGGAGAAACCGCACGCGCCGTTGTGGTAGGACGCTGGAATGTCACCCCACTCGGTAGCGCCCACGCCCACGGTAAAAAAGCCATCGTTGATGGAATCGGGATGCTCGTCAAGGGTGACCCAAGTCATTGCAGGGGAAGGCATGTCACCCAGTCTGATGAACTGGCGGTAAATCCCTCCATAGCCCCAGCTTTTGCCCTGGTAGGTAGCGTCGCCCAGGTTGTCGCTGGAATGTCCGATGAGGGCATTCATCGAGATGCTGCGCATGCGCTCTTTCCATCCGGCCTTCTTCTGAGCGGTGCTGAGGTATTTGTCAGCCGGGCATTTATAGGTCCCGACCGTGCCGCCGGTGTACTTGCCCAGGACGCCGTTTAGGACCAGAGCCGGGTTCGTTACCGTAACGGCATCCTGCCCGGTGGTGGCCCAAGTCATCACGTTGTTAACCCAATTATCCAATTTGCCGCTGGCGATCGTGGCTTCGGTGTCCGGGATGGTAAAGTTATTGGCGACGTTGTCCCGGTAGTCGCCGGCGTACATGTACCAAGCCGTCATGAGCTGCTTGTTATTATTCAAACAGCCAATGCCTTGGGCCTTGGTTTTGGCCTTGGCCAGTGCGGGAAGGAGCATTGAAGCCAAGATCGCGATGATCGCGATCACCACGAGCAGTTCAATCAGGGTGAATCCGGCAGGACGGTTTCTCAGCATACGAGACGGTGTCATAAACATCAGCAAACAAATTAGACCCTGCGTGGGTTAACCACAGGGCTTAGAACGTAAGGTTAGGTCAAGCCGATCAAACGTCAAGCGTAATTTGGCAAAGCGGACACAAAAAATGAGAAGCGGCAGGCGTTGAGAACCGGAACCAAGCGCGGATTGATATCATCGATTGCGTCCTGGCCTTTGGATTCCTCTCGCATTCGTCCCTTGCGCTTTTAGGGTGAGTTTGGACAATGCGGCTGTCACGCGATCCGCGCGGGTCGGCCGTTTTGAATCGAACGCGAATTTTTATGTGGCTGGTCAGGATGGCGGTCGGATGTCTGGTGGCTATTGCGGCCGCGACGGCAGGCGCTGGCGAGCCGCCACCCGCGGCCACCCAGGCGGCCGGCCAAACGATCACCTTGGAGGCGAACGACATTCCATTGGCGGACATGGTCAAGTTGGTGGCGAAAAAAGGTCATCTGAATATCCTAGTGGATCCAGCCTTAACCGCGCTCGGTGAGCAGTCGCCCTTGGCGAGGCCGGTCCAAGTCGAACTGAAGGACGTCACGGCACAGGCCGCTGTGGTGCAACTGGTTGGGAAACAGCATTTAAAGGTGACGTGGGATAATGAGACTCGTACCGGGAGAATCAGCGCTGAGAGCGCCAAGACAGCCGGGCGGAGTGAGCCCTTGCCCAAGGCTGCGGCCTCGACCAACCTGATTGCCGAATTGGCGGTGGAGGACGTACCGCTCTTGGAAGCGATTACTTCACTGATTCGTGAAACGGGGATGAACGTGATGGTGGACGCTTGGGTCGCGGGGTCGGCGGCCGGGGCTGATGGACAGATCAAGCAATGGCCCAAGGCGGACTTTCACTTGGAGGGCTTGACCGGGATTGAAGCCTTGGGCGCAGTGTTGGAGAATTGGGGCTTAGCGTTGGTCTGGAATCCTCGGGCTGGCGTGGCTCGTGTGACGTCCCAGGATCGGCGCGGCTGGGAACTAGCGCACCCGCTCAATGATCCGCTCCCGCTGGTGCGGGCGTCACAGTCAACCAACGCCCAGCCGTTGGTGTTCATCGATGAAGCGCCGGTAGGGGAGGTGATCCAGTTGCTTTGTGATCAGGCCGGATTGAACGTGCTGATCGAACCTAGACTGGCCGCTGGCTGGCGAGCGGTGGCGGAGGGCAAGCCAGTGCCGAGGGAGCTGGCCGGCATCCCCACGAGCGGCCGGGCGAAACTGCGCAACGTCTCCACTTACCAGGCGCTGCTAGCGTTCTTAGACTGGGGTGGCCTCACCTTGGTTAGCGACGAGGAGACGGGCATTGACCGGATCATGACCAAGGAGACGCGGTGGGAGCAGAAACGCGTGGGCGGTCCCAATCCCTCGCCTCTGCCCCTGTCGGTTGGAGTCAGGGATTCAACCGCCCCGATTGCCTTGCAGGGTGAGAGTTTCGAGGATGCCTGCTCGAGTTTGGCTCGACTGGCTCATGTTAACCTACTGGTAGAACCGCGGATGCATCCTGGGCTGGCGGCTGGCGCCCAAGATCCGAACCTGGTCCCTGAGGTTTCCCTCGAGCTTAAAGGAGTTAGCCCCACGGCGGCCTTGCTGGCAGTAGCGGCGAATTATGGCTTCGCGATCGTATGGGATCCGGCAACACTGGTCGCCCGCGCGGTGCCGCAAGAGTTCATGGCTCAGGAGCGCGCCAAAAACGCGGCCTCCGCTGTCTTGGTCGGGCAATTGCCAGCGCAACCAGCATCGACTGCGGCGTTTATTTTCGAGGACACGCCGTTGGTTGATGCGCTCAAGACGCTTTCTGATCAGGCGAAGGCAAAGCTGGATTTAGATCCACGGCTCGGTTCAGCCGCCGCCGCTCCGGACAGCAGCGGCAAGAGCCCGAATGTGCGTGTGCGGCTGGAGAAGATTTCGCCGGCGCAGGCGCTGGCGGCATTGGTCGCGACCTACGATTTAGAGGCCGTTTGGGACGCCCCATCGCGCGCGGTCAAGATCCGCCCCAAGTGAGCGTTCACGACGTTTAGAGGACGTCCTTCGAGGAAGGCCTTCACATTGGCGGTGGCGATGCTCATTAGACGCATCCGGGCCGCTTGTGCGGCCCATGCGATGTGGGGAGTGATCAGGCAGTTGCGCGCGGCCAATAGCGGGTTGGCGGGAGAAGGTGGTTCGGCACCCAGGACATCCAGGCCAGCTCCCGCCAAGCGCCCAGAGTTGAGCGCGTCGGCCAAGGCCTGTTCATCGACCAGCGGGCCACGGCTGGTGTTGAGCAGGAAGGCGTTGGGTTTCATCCACGCCAGGCGTTCGGTGTTCACGAGGTTGCGGGTTTCCGCGGTGAGCGGGCAATGCAGCGTCAAGACGTCAGCGCGCCGGAAGAGGGTCTCCAGATCGGCCAGAACCATACCCTCGGGCCTTTGCGCCGGTGCGGACCGCGTGTGAACGAGGACTTGCATTCCCAAAGCCTGGCCGATCCCGGCCACGGCTTGCCCGATTTTGCCGAAGCCGATGATTCCTAGGTTCAAGCCAGCCAATTCGATGAGAGGATGGTCCCAATAGCAGAAATCGGGACTTCGACTCCAACGCCCGTCTCGAACCGTCTGGGCGTGGTGGCCGACATGTTGGCAGAGTTCCAGCAAGAGGGCGAAGGTGAGTTGGGCCACGGCCCTGGTGCTGTAACCGGGCACGTTGGTGACCGGAATGCCGCGGGCCGCGGCTGCGTCCACATCGACCACGTTGTAACCGGTGGCCAGGACGCCGATGTAGCGAAGGCGCGGCAGTTGGGCGATCTCCGGGCGCCCAAGCGGTGTTTTGTTGGTAAGAAGAATCTCGGCGTCGGAGGAGCGGGTGACCAGTTCGGTGGGCGGCGTTCGGTCATGGACCACACACGGCCCCAGCGCGGCGAGCGGATCCCAGCTAAGGTCGCCCGGATTAAGGGTAAAGCCGTCGAGGACCACGATTTTCATGGGGGGCAAAAGCGGCCTGGAGAGGCAGGGTTCGCGCGACTCAGAAACCCCCGCATGGCTTAATTGGCGTCGAGCGTCAAGCCAAGGGGATTAGTTTGAGGTCCGTCTGCCGGTTACCCTGAACCTACTTGGACGTCGCGTCCGCTCTGGGTTTCGGGGCGGCTTCCTTTGCGGGAGCTTCTTTGGCGTCGGCCTTCTCCGTCTGGTTCAACTCGGCAAGTTTCTTGGCGGCGGAAGTATTCCCTTGCTTTGCGGACGCTGACAGCCATTTGCGAGCCAGCACTGGGTCTTTGTCCAAGCCGTCGCCGTTCATATAACGCATGCCAAGATCGTATTGGGCCGTCTCGGAGCCGTTCTCGGCCCGCATCTTCTGGAACTCAATCGTATGTTTGAGCACCTCCTCGTTCTTGGCCTTTTCTTTCTCGGGGTCAGGGGGTGGCGGCGGAGGCGCCTGAATAATGATTGGAGGCGGGACTGGACGGGCGTTGGCCGGAGCGGCGGCGTTGGTGTTGGAGCCGCCCGCCGGGGGGAGCAGAGGAGCAATTCGATTCATGTAGCTCCTGGGGGCTTTCATGCCGCCGCCACCACCGAGCAGTTGCGCTTGGAGGGTGGCCGGAGCCAGAAGCGCGCCCAGGGATGATGCCAGCAAGAGTACATGGATCGGCTTCATAGTTGCCCTAATGTTCCACACGACTTGCGTTCCAGCAAGTCGGAAAGGGGTTCTGAAAGGGCTGCTAACAAAAACAGGAGCGCTCGGACCGAACGGATCCGCTTAAGCACCCAAGTGGACGTGCGCGGCTTCAGGGACGGGAGAAGGGTTCTCATCAGTCTCTGTGTTGTGCGGTTCGTTCGGAAAATGTAAAGTCTGCTTGACATATGACAAGCATGCTTTACACTGGCGTGCATGAATAAATCGATTCTCCCTGAATCCGTTCAGATAGGAAAACACTACTCCTTCTGGGCGGACATGAAACTCAATGCATGGGCCATAGTGGCTACGTTGGTGGCCGCGGCCTCGCGGATTTTGCTCCATGGGCACCCGGATTGGGCTGTTCCTCTGCGGGCGGCGGTGGCCCTGGCGCCGATGATTCCGAGCCTCTTGTACGTGCGGAGCTGCGCGCGCTGGATCGGGGGGATGGACGAATTGCAGCGGGGCATCCAACTTCAGGCGTGCCTGTTCGCAACCATCGCCACGCTGTTTGTGACCGGGTCAGTGAATCTGCTGGGTATGGCCGGGGTGCTAGAGGCAACGCGCCTTCAGAAGGGATTAGGTTGGGAAGGGATGTTTGCCTTGGTGATATTCTTCTACATCCTGGGCAATGTGATCGTCAACCGCCGCTACCGATGAAAAACCGACTTCGCGAGTTGCGGGCGGCCCGGCAATGGTCGCAGGCCGATTTAGCCGACAAGCTGGGTGTCTCGCGTCAGACCATCAATGCGATAGAGACCGAGAAATATGATCCCAGCCTGCCGCTGGCGTTCAAGATGGCGCGGTTGTTTAAAATGCAGATCGAAGGAATATTCTCGGAAGATCCTGAGTAGAGGCTGGGCGCGTTGGGAAAAGGCCAGCCATGTCTTCAAGCCCCGCCAAGTTTGCGGATCCAGATGTTGCGGTAGCGAAGGGGGTTGTTGTGGTACTGCAACTCGATGAACACCTCTGGAGCATGCGGGCTGGGATACTTGGAGAGCGTCCTCCATGGCACGATGCTTGTGATCCCGTCGGTGACACCAGCGAACTCGTACCGATTTTGGACCACGACGCCGTTGTGCAGCACGGTGATCACGGCCTTCTTGGTCAGCGTGCCCTGATTGTCCCATCGCGGGCTCTCGAAGATGATGTCGTAAGTCTGCCACTCGCCGGGGGGTTTGCTGGCATTGACTAAAGGTGGCGACTGACCGTAGATCGCTCCTGCCTGACCGTCGGGATAGGTCTTAGCTTGGTACGAATCGAGCACTTGGACTTCGTACATTCCGTTGATGAGAATGCCGCTGTTGCCACGGCCTTGGCCTGTCCCTTTCGGCGGCACGGGTGTGGCGAACTCCACGTGCAATTGAAAATCAGCCCATTTTCCGCGCGTCCGGACAGCCTCGCGCCCGGCAGTCTCCATATAGCCATCCTGGAGAGTCCAGGCCGCATCCTGGCCGCCGGCGTTTTGCCACTTGGAGAGATCCTTTCCATCAAAGAGCACTTCGGCGTCGGATGGGGCAGGGGCGCCCTGGCTGAAAGTGGAGCCTGGTGTGACGACCGGAGGTTGCGGGCGGTCCGGGTCGTGCAGGTGCCACTTACTGCCCGGGAGCATGGGCGTATCGCGGAAGCCGTCAATCGCCTCGGACTGGCCGGCGGGTGGATCGGCCGCGAAGACGCGTAGTCCGGCGGCCAAGAGCAGCAGGAGAGGGTAGGAGAGCTTCAGACGATGTGAGCTTTTCATAGGTTATGGTGGGGATGTTTGCGTCGCGTGGGGCGTGCTGCAAGCCGAAACCCGGACGCGTGTCGCTGACGGGGCAGGGGATGGGTGACTCACTCAAACAAGCTCTGAATCTCTTCCCAGGTCAGGTTGTCCGCCAGAGAATCCTCCCCGCCGAGGGTGGCTTTGATGATGGCGCGCTTCTTTTGCTGGAGCGCCAGGATTTTCTCCTCGACCGTCCCTTCGGCGATGAGCTTGTAGCTCGTTACGACGCGCGTTTGGCCGATTCGGTGCGCGCGGTCGGTGGCTTGATCCTCCACCGCTGGGTTCCACCAGGGGTCGAAGTGAACCACCGTGTCAGCACCGGTTAGGGTGAGCCCCACGCCCCCGGCCTTGAGACTGATGAGGAACACAGGAATGTTCGCGTTGCCCTGGAATCGTTCCACGACCGCGCCGCGATCTTTGGTCGAGCCGTCGAGGTAGCAGAAATCGAGCTTTTCCGCGGTGAGTTTGTCCCGGAGCAGCGAAAGCATGGAAACAAATTGGCTGAAGACCAACACGCGATGGCCGCCGTCAATTGCTTCCTCCAGGAGTTCGCCGAACCTGGCGAGTTTGCCGGAGCTCTCGTCAGTGAACTGCGCGCCCTCCAGCTTGAGCAACCGAGGATCGCAGCAGATCTGCCGCAACCGTAAGAGGGCGTTGAGCACGACCATCTTGCTCTTGGCTAAGCCGTTCGCTCCGACCGCGTTCATCACCTCCTTGCGGCTGACCGCGAGCACCTGCTGGTAGATCTCCCGCTGGTCCTCGCTGAGTTCGCAGAAGGACACCTGCTCGATCTTGGCGGGCAGGTCCTTGGCCACCTCGGTCTTGAGGCGGCGCAGCATGAACGGGCGTAATCTTCGCCCGAGGCGGGCTTGCGCCGCCTCGTCCTTGTCTCGCGTAATGGGCTGCTCGTAGCGCTCGCGAAAGTCCGCCGCCGAGCCGAGGTATCCTGGCATCAGGAAGTCGAAGATGCTCCATAGATCGAGGACAGAGTTTTCCATCGGGGTTCCGGTCAAGACGAGGCGATGGTCGGCGCGGACCGCCTTGACGGCGAGAGCGTTCTGGGTCTGGCGGTTCTTGATGTGTTGGGCCTCGTCGAGCACCAGGGCATCAAACCGCAAATCCCGATACTGCTCGGCGTCGCGCCGAATAAGGGCATAGCTGGTGATAACCAGGTTACTCTGAGGGATGTCCTCGAGCCGGTCGAGCCGGCTCGCCCCTTGGAGCGCCACGACTTTAAGCTCGGGCGTGAATTTCTTAGCCTCGGCTGTCCAATTGAAAACCAGGGATGTTGGGCAAACGATGAGCACCGGCCCGGAGAGTTTTTGGTTTTTGTGGCACGAGCTGATGAACGCGAGCGTTTGGAGGGTTTTGCCGAGGCCCATTTCGTCGGCGAGGATGCCGCCAAACTTGTTCTCGCGCAGGAATTGGAGCCAGGCCACTCCTTGCTTCTGATAGGGGCGCAATACATCCTCCAGCGGACCGAGAGGTGGGCAGGCGAGCTTGGTTTGCCCGCTTTGGCGGGCCGCGCGCTCGCGCCACGCCGAGGACGCCTCGACCTGCCAGCCAGGGTGTTGTCGCAGGGTTGCATCGAGAAAGCCCGCTTGCACGTCGCTGAAACGGTAGCCCTTCCCATCCTGGCGTGGCGCGCAATCGCGGAGCACCTCGTTGAATTCCTCCAGCGCTCCCGTGTCGATGAGGGCGATTCGACCATTCTTCAGCCGCGTGGTGCCCGAGCCTGACAAAATGAGGCGCTGGATATCCGCCGCCGAAAACTGCTCACCATCGCCCGAGGCGAGCGACATTTGGACATCGAACCACCGTTCGCCGGAGGGCGTGATCTGGAACCGTGGCTCGAGGCGTTCGAAGTTCTTGGTGGTGCTGAACTGAAGGCGTTCCTCGAGAGAAACTTCCCACTCCTTTTTCCAGCGCGGATAATCACGAGCGAAAAGACGCACCACCGCGCTCTCGCCATGGAGGTTCCACCGCCCTTGGGCGTCGGGACCGTTGAAGCCCGCGGCGCGCATGCGCGCGACAGCCGCGACCTCTGAACCGAAATCGCGCGTCGAGTAGCGCGTGGTGCATTTGGGATCGGGCAACCAGAGAGATTCGCCCTTGGCGGTCACGCCCACAGTCATGACGCGAGGCCCATAGGCGCATTGCAGTTGGGCTTGCACTTGGGCCAGGCCGCCGTTGAGTGCAAGGATGAAGCGCGGTGATTGAGGCTCCAGGGTGAACTCATCGATGCCGAAGTTCGCATCCACTTCGCTCTCGGCCTCCAGCACGGCCAGTTCCTGGCTGAGGAATAGAGGCACCCGCTGCCGTGAGAGTTTGATCGGAGCGCGGAACAGGTCGCGCCATTGCTTGGGCAAACCAACAGGATCTACCGAGCTGCCGCGCAAGGCCCACAAAGTCTCTCCGACAATCAGCGTTGGAAGTTCCAGGTTGCGCGGCAGGTTCAGGCGGATTTCGCCGGAGGTTTCAAGGGTGATCTCCACGGGCACCCGCCAGGTTGACGCGCCCACCACCAGCGGCTGCGCGCGTCCCAAAGACACGCGCGGGTGACCGACCATCGCCTGCAGCAATTGCGTCAATTCAACCAGGTTGAGCATCAGGCCGCCGGGCGTCTCGCCAGCGGCGAGCGCTTCCGCCTTGTCGACTAGCCGTGTGTCTTCCGGGGAAAGCGAGAAGGGTTGATCCATCGGCAAGGAACTCAGCGGCACCCGGCCGCGACTCCACTTCCCTTCCAATGCCACCATCACCCTCCCGCGCTGGACTCCCGCCGGGAGAGTCTGAGGCAGCACCACGAAGACCTCCACAGGCGCGCCATTGGAGGCGCGGCGCAACCGCGGACCAGGCGCCGGCTGGGGTTCGCGGAAGGCCTGGGCTGGGGCTGGCCTCCCAGGCAAAGGCGTGGCCGTGTCGCTGCTTCTCGGGACCGATTTCGCTCGCTGTAAATGGTGCAACCCGACTGCGACGGAGTGCGGGCAAATGACGCCGGCCTCGCGAGATGATTGGCAGGTGCAGAGGTTTTCAATGTCCAGAGGTCCCTTGATGAGCAGGCCTGCGCGAAAGGACGCCGACCCGTCCTGGACCACGCCTTTGAGGAGAGGCGGCGACCAGTTCGAAGAAACCACTTTTCCAGCCGCCAGCAGTGATCGGGCCGATATCACCACTTCCCAACCCGCCGACTTGGCCAGAAAAGCTTCGTCCAGATTATTGAAACTCATCCGCACAATTGTGCGGCACCGCCCCGGTGCTTGGCAAAAGAGTTTCGTGGGTCCTTTGCCGAGAGATCGGGCCGTGAAGCGAGGCGTGCGGGGGGGCGAGAAGTTGGCGGAAGTCCATTTTGCTCGCCGTGAGCGCGGCTAGGCGATAAGAGTCTGCCCCGATGATCACGACCCGCTGGTTCGTCCGTGGCGATATCGACGGATTCTTTGGCCTGTTCCTGGACAATTTACTCCAATTGATGGTGATCTCGGTGCTCGGGGGAGCGGTGTGCGGATTTCCGCCGGAACTCATCAATGGAAGGATTCTGCCCGGAGCGGCTCTCTCCATTTTGGTCGGAAACCTGTTTTACGCCTGGCAGGCGCGCCAGCTCGCGCGGCGGACGGGGCGGACCGATGTCACGGCACTGCCCTACGGGATCAATACGCCCAGTGTCATGGCATACATCTTCTTGATCATGGGTCCGGTTTACCAGGAGACCAAGGACCCGCGCCTGGCGTGGCAGGCCGGGCTGCTGGCGTGTTTCCTGAGCGGCGTTATGGAGGTGGCGGGCGCCTTCTGCGGCGATTGGTTGCGCCGGCATACGCCGCGAGCGGCATTGCTTTCCGCGCTGGCAGGCGTGGCCATTACCTTCATCGCCATGGGCTTTGTCTTCCAGCTTTTCGCCACGCCGATCATCGGGCTGTTCCCGATGTTCCTGATCCTCGTCGGTTACGCCTCGAGGGTGAAGTTGCCGCTTGGACTTCCGACTGGCCTGCTCGCGGTGCTGGTGGGGACGGCCATGGCCTGGGGACTGAGGCTGCTGGGACATAGTTATTTTCAGCCCTCAACGCAAGATTACAGTCTCCATGTGTATTGGTTTGTGCCGGCGGTTGGCGACCTCATCTCGGGGCTCACTTCGCCCACGGGCTGGCGCTACCTGGCGGTCATTTTTCCGATGGGCCTCTTTACAGTGATTGGCTCGCTCCAGAACCTCGAGAGCGCCGAGGCCGCGGGCGACCGATTTGAAACTCGTTCCTCCCTGTTGGCCAATGGAATCGGCACCCTGTGCGCCGCATGCTTCGGCAGCGCGTTTCCGACAACGCTCTACATCGGCCATCCAGGGTGGAAGGCCATGGGCGCGCGGGTCGGTTATTCAGCTCTAAACGGGATCTTGATTAGCGGGCTGTGCATGATCGGAGGCGTGACCTTGGTGCTGAAATTCGTGCCGCTCGAGGCCACCTTGGGGATCTTGCTTTGGATCGGGATCATCATCACCGCCCAAGCGTTTCAGGAGACCCCCAAGCAGCACGCCTTGGCGGTGGCTGTGGGGTTCGTGCCTCCGCTGGCAGCTTGGGCGCTGTTGCTGGTGGAAACCGCGCTTCGGGCGGGTGGTTCGAGCCTCTTCGCCGCCGCGCCCAAATTCGGTGCGGATCTCTATGTGCACGGCGCGATCGCCTTGAGCCAAGGATTCATTGTGTCGTCCATGTTGCTGGCCGCAATGCTGGCCTTTTGTATTGATCACGATTTCTTGCGCGCGAGCCTTTGGGCATGGGCGGGCGCTGCTTTGTCCGCGGTGGGGATCATCCACGCCTACGAACTCACTCCGCAAGGGGTGCAGAACAAGTTTGGCGTTTTAGCGGCGCCCCAGTTCGTGCTCGGCTATGCGCTGACGGCCTGCCTGCTTCTGGGGCTCCATTTTTGGCTCCGAACCCGGCCCAACGTGGACCCAACCGAGACGTAGTCCGTGCATTGGACCTTGCCGGTCGAGCCCTGCTTGGCAAGGATGGGCCATGCACACCTTCTCGACGGGCTATCCATTAGCGGCCCTGGCATGCACGTTGGCGGCGATTCCCTGGGTTGCTAGATCGGTCCACGGCGCCGACGATGCAGTGCCAGCCCGATGTCTTTATGTGGCCGAGCCGGGAATCCGCGATTACCTCGAATACGGTGGGCACGGGGTATTGGTGTTCGACATCGACCACGGCCATCGTTTTGTTCGCCGCATCAAAGGAGCGGGGCTCGACGCACAGGGCAAACCGCTTAATGTGAAAGGAATCTGCGCCAGCGCGATCACCAGGCGGCTTTACGTCAGCAGCCTCACAACCCTGACCTGCTTCGATCTGACGACGGACCAAGTCCTTTGGGAAAAAACCTACGAAGGCGGTTGCGATCGGATGGCGATTTCTCCAGACGGCAAAACGATTTACACGCCCTCGCTGGAAGGGGCGCATTGGCATGTGCTGGATGCTTTGGATGGGAAGATACTGAGCAAGATCGTGCCTAATTCTGGGGCCCACAACACGATCGTGGGGCTGGACGGGCGCCGAGCCTATCTGGCGGGCCTGAAATCGCCCGTCCTGTCAGTGGTGGACACAGTTGCCAACCGCGTGGTGGGAACCGTTGGTCCGTTCAGTAACGTAATCCGGCCCTTCACAGTAGATGGCCGCCAAACCAGATGCTTCGTCAATGTGAATGATCTCCTGGGATTTGAGGTAGGGGACATCGCCAAAGGCACCGTGCTTTGCCGGGTCGAGGTCCAAGGGTTCACTACCGCGCCCACGAAACGGCACGGCTGTCCAAGCCACGGAATCGGGCTGACTCCGGACGAAAAGGAACTCTGGCTCACCGATGCGCACAACCGGCGGGTCCATCTCTTTGACAACTCGGTTATGCCGCCCAAACAAGTGGGCAGTGTCGAACTGCGGGACGAACCAGGCTGGATCACCTTCAGCCTCGACGGCCACTATGCTTATCCCTCCACTGGCGATGTGGTGGACACCGCGACGCGCAAAGTCGTGACTGGGCTCAAAGACGAGACTGGACGCGAGGTCCAGAGCGAGAAGTTGTTGGAAATTGATTTCCTCGGCAGGGAACCGAAACAGGTCGGCGACCAATTTGGCTTAGGGCGGCGGCTGTAGCGTGCCAGTTACCAGATTAGGTTAGTCACCGTCAGGGCGGTGTGGGACTCGGTGTGACCGTCCACAAGGAGGACATTCCCCGCGGGTGTCGTGCGGTGCCAGCCGGTTGGATTGCCGGGGAACACCTCGACGTTGTCGGTGAATAGGACTGTGCGCGAGGGGTTGGGTAGGGCGACCGAGCTTTCGCCGTCGAGCCCGCCGTTGGTCGATGTTGGGTAGCCGATGGCGTTGAACATGTAAGAGTTACCGACACATTCAAAGAGCGTATGCTTGGAGGTGTCGGCTCGACCTTGATCTCGCGGACAAGTTACGACCTCAGCGCTCAGGCCGTAGTGATTGAGCGGGCGGTCAAATCGATTGAAAATCCCGCCCTGCTGGGTAGTGAAAAGGTTGTTCGTGGGCCGTCCGGCCCAGACGAACCATTCCATGCCGTCCAAGCTGACATTGGTCGAAGCCCAAAAGAATCTCTCCCCAAAATCGGGGAGGTAGGCCTGCATGGCGATGGCGCATTGGCGAAGCTGGGAGATGCAGCGGACGTTCTGGGCCTGGAGTTTGGCGCGGGCTAGCGCCGGGAGCAGCATGCTGGCGAGAATGGCGATAATCGCGATTACCACCAGCAATTCTATGAGAGTAAAACCTTTCAGAGCGGCAGCCCTTAACTGGTTTTCTTGGGACCCGTTGGGCTTGGTCATTGGCGACATCCTATTGAGTTTCCCCTTTGGTCACGCGCAGGAACACCTCTTCCAGGCCTAATTCGTCCTCGCGCAACTCGAGCAGTTTGGCGCCACCTTTGACCAATGTCTCGGCGATCAAGCTGTGGTCGGTGTCGTGGTCGGCCAAAGTGACTTTGATTCGGCCGTCGGCTTGGATGGCTTCAGCGACTTCGACGCGGCTCTTGAGAAGTTGCATGGCCGACTCCGGATCGCCCGCGACCCGCACCCAGACGATCCGTCCGCTGGCCATCTGGTCGCGCACGCCCTGCACCGGTCCGCTGTAAATCAGTTTCCCTTTTTCGATGATCGCCACCCGGTTGCAGAGGGTCTGCAATTCGCTGAGGATATGGGAGGAGATAATGATGGTCTTTCCCAGCCGTTGGAGCTCTTGAAGAATCGCCATCATTTCGATGCGCGCCCGCGGGTCCAATCCGCTGGCGGGTTCGTCCAGCAGGAGAACTTGGGGGTCGTGAATGAGCACCCGGGCCAGGCCCAGCCGCTGTTGCATGCCTCGGCTGAGGGCGCCGATGAGAGCGCCTTGTTTCTCCGTCAATCCTACCAACTCCAACACATCCGCCACCGTTTTCTCGCGTTGCGCCGAAGGTATCTTGTAACAGGCCCCGAAAAAATCCAGGTACTCGGTGACCTCCATGTCTTTGTAGACACCGAAGAAATCAGGCATGTAACCGATGATGTGTCGGACGGCGTCGGCGTCGCGCACGACGTCTTTGCCCATGACTTCCGCGCGGCCGCCGGATGGGGCGAGAAAGGTCGCCAGGATGCGCAAGGTGGTGGTCTTGCCTGCGCCGTTGGAGCCGATGAACCCAAAGAGATCCGCGCGGTTGACGGTCAAGCTCAGGTTATTGAGCGCAACCATCTCCCCGTAGAGGCGAGTCAAGCCGAAGGTTTGGACTGCGGGCGTGGGTTCGGAGGGCGGCGGGACGGGAGTAGCCATTGGCGGTGATGTCATCCTTCGGATTTGCTGACCGGCACGGCCAGACGATAGAGAGTGTTTTGGGTGGTCCGGGGTGGTTCGAAGCGCCTCATGGTGCTGCCGGCAAGCGCGTGCCCCGCATCCCAGGCGAGCACCACCGCGTCGCCGCGGGCGACCAGTGGGCTGAGGTCCAACCCGGCAGGATAGATAAAGCTCCGTTGGTAGTTTTGAAAGTTGGCGGCGAGCTGCCCGACGAACGATGCGCCCATGACATTGGCCGAAGTGGGCTCAAGCCGAGCGCCTTGGTCGTGGCCGAAGGCGGAGCGCCGGGACGATGCTGCGTTCTGGAAAGGCTGCTGGAGCCCCCGAACGAATTCCGCCAGTAACTGGCCGCGGCTGAGCTCGAGGGTCTGGGTCTTGGTTTCATTGGGACCCAGCTCCCCCAATTCGATGAGCCGACCCTGAACCGCGACGCGAACATCCCCTAGTTTCCGAGGCAAGTGGTTCTCGACGGTAATCTTGGCGCGGTTGCCAGAGATTTCGACGGTTGCGGCCAAAGGTGGGGCGGACTTCTGCTCCCAATCTCCAATGTAGAGCAAGCTGGTCCAGACAGGAACGGCCACATCGGCTTGATACCCGGTAGGTCGAATTTCCAGGTCGGCTCGGCCGCCCTGTTCGGTGGTGGCCCAACTGCCCACGAACTCGGCGCGCAGACTGGAATAAGGCTGATCACTAGCCAGGCGGTAGCGAGCGTTGACCGACGAGTAGAGTGAAGCATAGGTCCGGCCTCTGAGATCCGCCCGCTCGGTCCCGCGGGGAACCACGTCGACCAAATGCAGCTCGTTCCATTCGGTTTCGCCGGCTCGCAGCTTGTAGCCGATGTAATAGATCATGAGCGAGAAGAGCACGACATAGGCGGGGAACGTGATCCAAGTGAGCATCTGCCGATTGATGCGTTTGAGGAACCACTGGTCAAACGGTCCAATCACCAGAAGGTACACCACGAGCAGAACCAGCAACCATTCAACGGGCAACTTGCGGACCTGACGGCTGTCAATCATGGCGCCAAAAACGCCATCGATACTGAAGCCGCCGCCGGCGTAGACATTGGGGTTTTGATCGGCAGTGTCGAAGACCTCGCCGGGGAGCCGCAGCAGCCTGGCCCAAAACCAGGAGCGGTTCTTCCACGAGCGGAAAGGTTCGCGTTCGGGGCTGAAGGTCAGGAAGGTGACTTGCCCGCGGGCGCGTTGTGCGGTGATGGCCAGGGGCCTGCCACCAACGGTGAGCACGACTTCGCCGTCGCGGGGTGTGGTGCGAAAGAAAGCTAGTTCTGCGGACTCGAAGGCCGGGTCCGAAGGGAGGGCGGAGTATGCATTACGGAGGCCGGTGGGAGTGGGGCGGTTGAGCCTCACTCGCCCCGGCCCGGCAGAGCCCATGCCGGGCGACCCTTCCTCTGCGTGAATCGAAGCACCGCTTTGGAGCCAGGCTTGGAGCGCTCCGTCGCTGCGGTTGGTGATCGTTGCGCCCGGCTCCGCCGGCATCAAATTCTTCAGCCACGGGGTGCTCGAGATATCCTGGATCTGCTCGGTTCCGATGATCAGATGGCCGCCGCCGTAGAGCCAAGCGAGCAAGGCGGCGACCTGATCAGCTTTTAGATCCAGCGCGCGTTCCGAGTTCAGGTAGATCGCGTCCAGACCTTCCAAGGCTATTGGGTTGTACGGAAATAGTTCGGTTGTCAGCCGCGCCACCTGAGGGGACCTTTCGAGACGCCCGCTTTTGGCGTTGGGGAAGGTAGGAAGACCGCCGAATGAGCGCGGCAGGGCGCCCAGAAGATAACAGTCCCAAGAGATGTCCTTGCAGCGAAGGTCGGTATGCTCCGCGCGGACTTTGTTGTGGTCATCGACCAGTCGCGCATTCCAGCTCGCGAACTGACTGGCCCCGGAGAACACGGGGAAGATCACGCGCTTGCGGGTATTGGTGGGCAACTCGATCGCCATGCGGCGAGCCTGGCCAGTCCCGATCTGGGTCGAGGTAAACTCGATAACTCCATCAAAGGAGGGTCCGTCATTGAAGATCTCGCAGGCCACCGGAAACCAGCCGGCCACTCGCACCAGGCCGTCGTTGCCTCCGCCGCCGCCATAACCGATGAAGACGTCGAATTGGAGGGCGGCTCGGGCGTTAGGCGAACCGAGGAGGAGCGCGATGCCTACGAGTACGATAGACTGCTGCCAAACCCTGACTGCAGGGCGCCACAACGCGCGGACGAGCTGCATCGCGGGTATCATAATGGGCTACGCATTCTCATCGCTCAGTGGGCTGTGCCCGCGAGAGCAGGGGCAGGGAGCCGCGGCACGGAGACGTGCCTCGGACATGGCGGAACCTTGATGTCCTCAAATCCATACTTGGAGGTCCTCACCCGATCATAGTGGGCCGCGGCACGGAAGCAACCCCGAACCACTTCGTGACATTTGGGTCTCGGCGGTGTCCAATCAGCGTGCAGAGTGTGAGCGAATCGGCTGAAACCCTCGGGCCCATTGTCGGAGTCCACTCCTCGGTGTGGGAGGAGAGCGGATTTGGCGCGCTCTACACGGAGCATGCCCGGGCCATTTACTACCTCGCCTTGCGCCTGCTCGGCGACCCTGTCCAGGCCGAGGATGCTGCCCACGATGTGTTCCTAAAGGCGTTCCGAAAGCTGAAGGAGTTCCGGGGCGATTCTGCGGTCCGTACCTGGCTCTACCGGATCACCATCAACCATTGCCAGAACTTACGCCAGTCCTGGCACAATCGTACGATGGTGACGAACGTCGACGACACGGTATGGGAGCACGCGCCGAGTGCGGCGGAAAGCCCGTTGCGCATCCTGGAAACTAAAGAGCTGGGTCAGCGCATTCAGACCTCCCTCGATGCCCTCCCCGCCGAGTATCGTCTGCTCCTGCTCCTGGTCGCGGACGAACGGATGAGCTATGACGAAGTCGCGGAGCTAACCGGTCAGACTCCGGATGCGGTCCGAGGTAAACTGCATAGGGCGCGCAAGACTTTCGCGCATCATTTCAACAAACTTGCCTGAATCCCTCATGGAAAACAAGCTTCCCACCGGACGTTTGGCCCAGGCCAACGAGAACAATCTCCAGAGTCAACAACAGGGAGTGCAGGCGCATCCACGGTTAGAGTTCGAGACCCCAGAAGCCGCGCTGCGCCACGACCTCGCGGCGACTGAGGTCCCGGCCCAATTGGAGTCCAGGCTGAAGGCGTCGGTTGCCCAGGAACCCGCTCCTTCGGTGACTTGGTGGCGGCGATTTTTCGGCAAGAAGAGTTGAGGTTGGAGCCTCGGCCACGCCTTTGCGCTGTTTCCACCAGTAGGCTACGAGGGGGGAATTGGGAGCTACATCATTAGCTCACGCGGCAGATTCGGGGCTTCCTATAGGAGGATGGAGCCCTCGAGATTCTGGGACACGTTGCTAATTCGAATCATTAATACAACGATGTTTACAATTGCATAATGTGCAGGTAGCCTTATGGCGTTATGCAAAAACGAACCTGCCCAGCTCCCATCGATCTTAGCCGTCGCGATTTTCTTGGCCAGGCATTGGGTGCCTCAGCGCTGGCGGCGGGCGCCGCTCTGAGTTTTGAGGAGTTGTCACTCCAAGCTGCCGAGCCCGCCAAGGTGGAGAAGGGCGCGGCGGTCAGGAAACTGCCTACCGGCAAAATCCGGGACGTGGAGCTGAGCAGGCTTATCTGCGGAGGTAATCTCATCACCGGTTACGCGCATGCCCGCGACTTGATCTACGTTTCGACGCTGCTCCGACAGTATTTCACGGATGATAAGATCATGGAAACCTGGGCGGTCTGTGAGGCCCACGGGATCAACGCGATGATCGTCCATCCCAACGACGAGCGAGCGGTGGAACTCTTCAAGAAGTACCGCAAAGAGCGAGGAGGGCACATCAAATGGCTGGCGCAGGCTAGTCCTGGAGAGAAGGACATGGCAGAGATCATCGCGCGGGCAGTCGCGGATGGCGCGGTAGGGGTGTTTTTGGTGGGCAACCAGGGCGACCGGTGGACGTTTGATCAACGATTGGATTTGATCGGACGGTTCGTCGAGCTGGTCAACAAGCAGGGAGTGATTTCGGGAGTGGGCGGCCATTCGCTGGAGATGGTCCAGGCGGTCGAGGCTGCCGGGATCAAGAATGACTTTTACATGAAAACCCTGCATCACGCCCATTACTGGTCGAGTCGCAGGCCTGACCAGACCAAGCCGGTGATCGAGAATTACTCCGCGGACAACTATTTCGACCTTGAGCCGGAGAAGACCATCGCCTTCATGCAGAAGGTCAAGAAACCGTGGATTGCTTACAAGGTGCTTGCAGCCGGTGCAATTCATCCCCGGGTGGGATTCGATCATGCTTTCTCAAACGGCGCCGACTTCGCATGCGTGGGGATGTTCGATTTTCAGGTGGCGGAGAACGCGGTGATTGCTTCGGAAACGGTAGCCAAGTACGAGGAGCGCCGACGGGAGTGGTTTGCTTGACGGTGCGCACGGTTTCTTGGTGAACGGGGTTCGCCGCAGAACGGCACCGCTGTAGGTGCCGTTCGCGACTAGACGACCAAACTGGGCATAATTTCTTCCGCGGATGACGGTGGCGATGGAGAGCATCGTCCAGGATGAGAAACCCAAGAGCGTTGCCTGAGGTAACATGTGGCAACCGGTGGGCTCGAACCACCAGCCGCTGGCAACGGTTCTGGAAGCATAACCAGACCGGCTAGTCGTCTCGGTCTTCGTCAGAGTCAAACGGTGGTGTCAATCCGGTGTAATCGCCGATCACTTTCGCGTCGTAGGGCGAGTAAAGCCCTTTCTGGGAGGTGTGGAGGTCATAGCCGACGTTGACGCCGATTGTAGTCCCGCCAGCCAAAGGAAGTCCGAAACTCGCCACGATCTGGCCGCCAGAATCAACGCGGATGACGCGGTTGTTGAACTGGTCGCTGATGAGGGTGTCCCCGTCGCGCAATCGCACGGCACGGGTAGGCAGGGGCGCGGCGACGCTGAGCGCGTCGGTATCGGTGACGAATTGCCACACGACATGATCACGCGCATCGACCTCGACGGCGCGGGAGTTGCCCGCATCCGTCAGCAAGGTGTGTCCGTTTTCTAATCGGCTGGCGAAGGCCACCGCCCCGACGGTCCCGCCGGCGGTAAAGGTCCTCACGATATGATCGGCGCGGGTGACTTCGATCGCCCGGTTATTGTTTTCGTCGGCTATCAGGATGTGGCCGTTTTCCAGCAGTTCGGCTGAGTTGGGGCTATTGAGCTGATCAGCCGCGTTCGTGTTGGATCCCGGGTACTGCCAGACGATTTGTTTGTGGAAGTTCACCTCGATGACGCGGCCGTTGCCCTGGTCAGTGATGAGCACGTGGAAGTTCGGTAGAAATGTGCTCTGCACGGGCGTGTTCAGCAGGTTCGGTCCCGAGCCGGTTTGTCCGAACTGGCCGTACTGCCACACAATGGCACCGTTCTCATCGACGAGCATGACCCGGTTGTCCGCTGCTCCATTAGGTGCTTCGGGAATTACTCCGGAAGGCGTTCCTGTGCCCGCCAACAGGGTAAAGCGGCCGACACGCTGGGCGTCGTTGCAGCCGATGACCGATTGAGGAGAAAAATCGTTTGGCCCCAGCCCGAAGGACCAAACGATGTTGCCCGATCGGTCAACCTCGATCACTCGATTGTTGAATTGATCAGCAATGAGGACGTTTCCATGACGATTGAAACCGTGGATGCCGTGTTCGGCTAACGCCGGCGCGGCTCCGAGCGACAGCCCGAGCAGGAGGGCAAGAGGGATCCCGAGGGCTCTTGCCAGAGGCACTGTGTGGTCTGACGGATTGGAATTTGTGTTATCATCGTTCATACGGATTATCTTTAATGGTTTATGGTTGGATCGATGATGTCGGAGCTACGGGAGCTGAGCGCGAGGAACTCGCCCACAGACGAGGTGGCATGAGTCCGTCGAACGTGCTCTCACACCATCGATGCGTTTCTTATCCACGGTTAGCGAGGTCGCAAACTTCGCGGCAACCCGCTGCCCGTTTCAAGCCGGAGCGGCCTTCAGCCACTCCAGTCTAAAATGGGATGCATGGGTGGAGCGACAGTTCCCCTGGAACGCTCGATCTGCGCGGGGGATTCACCCCATGGCTCACCGCGGTATCCACCCCATGGACTAGTGCGAATCAGCGGCGGGGAATGGGCGGCGTGGTCACTTTCTAATCAGGCCTTGGTGCTCGATTTCCAGCCGCACTTCGTCACCAAAGCCGTGCAACGCCGGCAATGCCAGTTCGATCAAAATCCGCGCTAGCCAATACTGGCCTCGGTCGCTAGCCTTTGGCTGCTGCGGTCAACCGTGAACAAACCCCGTACAAAGGCGTCCGTGTTTTGGTCTTCTCGGGCCGCGCTTTTCGGATTGCTCGCGTGCTTGCCGGGCGCCTCGGGTGCAGATGCGACGGAAGAGTTGACGAAACAGGTGCGGGAACTTCAAAAGCAGAATCAACTCTTGCAGGAGCAACTTCGTCACCAACAGGAATTGATCGACCGGATGGGGCAGAAACTCGAGACCCTTGAGAAGAGCTCGGTAGCGGTTACCAACGAAACTTCGGCCGCACCGCCGCTGAGCGACGAGCGGAAGAGCGGCTTTGCGCTACCCGTACTTTCCGGGAACCTGATTGTGAGTGGCGAGGCTGGTTTCACTTTTCTTCATCCGGGCTCGGCAGCGGGCGAACCGAAGGACCAATTCGACGTGGACGAGGCGCGTTTGTTTTTGGACGCAAAGGTGTGGAACGACGTCTATTTGTTCACCGAACTGAACGTGGTTCAGCGTGAAGGACAGGATCGTTATTTCCAACCGGGAGAAATCTACGCCGACGTCGAGGGGTTGTTGAAGCATTGGGACCAGGAGAAGTTGCTTAATATTCGCGTTGGCCGACTGTACATTCCCTTCGGCGAAGAGTACTTGACTCGCACGGCTCTCGATAATCCGCTGATCTCGCATTCCTTGAGCGACCTGTGGGGTTACGACGAGGGTGTGGAGGCCTATGGTTCTCTGGGGAAATTCCGTTATGTGGCGGCGATGCAAAATGGGAGCCCTGCGCCCCTGAGGCACTATAGCGTGGACAAAGCGCTGGCCGGGCGAGTGTCTTATGATCCGACCTCATGGCTGCATACCAGCGTAAGCGCCATGCGCACGGGAAACCTGAGCACTCAGAACCAAGGCATATCCGAGCTCTGGTTTGGGGGCGGATTCATTCGCGCGCTGGGCGCTTCCGCGACCACCTCGAACTTCCACGCGAACCTGGTCGAAGGTGACGTGCAATGGCTAGGCAAACGCCATCATCTGAAGGCTGCAGGGGGTTACGTGCATCAGGATGACAATAATGTTGCTGTCTTTGGAGCCGACAAGAGAGATGTTTATTACTATTATCTCGAGGGCCTCCAAAGCATCACCGACCGTCTTTACGTCGCAGCCCGCGCCAGCCAAATCTTCGCCCCAGGAGGCGCTCCGCTGGTTGGCAACGGAGACTTTGGATCCTATTTCTTCCGCGAGCTCAGCACGGATCTGTGGAGGGTTTCCCTAGGCGTTGGCTACCGCTGGAGTTCGCATTGCATCCTCAAAGGGGAGTACAGTTTCAATGGGGGGCACGAATCAGACGGTGGGCCAAGGACCGGTGAGGACTTGCTGGGGGCGGAGCTGACCGTCGGCTTCTGACCATGCGCCCGATTCTATTTCTTTGTCTGTCTGCCTGGCTGATCGCGGGATCTGTCTTCGCCGGGACGATTCGGGGCAGCGTCCGAGCCCAGCCCAATCCGGCGGCCGAGACGGAAAACAGGACGGACACTTACGAGAGCCGGAAGTACAAATTCGCCGAAAAAGTGGATTATGCATCTCTCAGAGATTTCGTGGTCTATGTTGACCAGCCGTTAACGCCTCCGCCGCCTCCACCCACCAAGCTGGCGCAAGTTCTCCAGGAAGGTGTGGATTTCAAGCCGCACGTTCTGCCCATTCTGGTGGGAACTTCCGTCGAATGGCCGAACAAAGATGACATTTTTCACAATGTCTTTTCGGACTCGGAGGCTAACCGATTTGACCTGGGTTTGTTCAAGCATCCTTCCAAAACCGTGTCGTTCTTGAAACCTGGCCGGGTGGATGTATTCTGCTCCATCCACAGCAAGATGCATTGCATCATCCTGGTATTGGAGAATCCTTATTTCGCGGCCACGGACGCAAAGAACCATTATGAGATACTCAATGTCCCGCCCGGCAAGTATCGTTTAAAAGCCTGGCATGAACGCGTCCCAGCGCAGATTCGAGAGGTCGTCGTGCCCGAGACCGGAGAGATTCGAGTCGATTTCACTTTGGGCGTGCAGGATTTGCCGAAGATTTGAGGCGGCATGGACCGTTACGTGCTCCCCTCCTCGTGGAGATTCCAGACCAGGGTGCTAGTGCCCGTGGTGGCGGTGATGTTGCTCATGGTCGGGTCTCTTCTGTGGATGCTAAGCCATCACTTCAGCCATCAGGTCGAGCCCGCGGTCGGAGAGACCGCCAGGGCGGCTGGCAGAGTATTCGGGCAGGCGGTGAGCATTCGCCGTAGATCGTTGAGCTCACATTATCGCAGCGCTGCAAACGAGCCCAAGGTCAAGAGCCTTGCCCAGGTTGTCAGCGACGTGCCCACGGTGACGCGATTTTTGGAGGATATGCTGGAGGAGCAGCAGCAGTGCGTGTGGATTACGTTGGCCAACGCCGATGGCGAGCCAATTGCCACGGTGGCGCGCGAACCCGATCTCAAGAAGGAGGATGTGGCCGCCGCCGCGAAGAAGGTGGCCCAGCGACCGTTGAACGCGCAGCCTGAGGTTGGTACCGTGTCCATCGGGTTCCGGCTGTTCGACGTGGTCTCGGCAACCGTGGTTGCCGGAGATTCGAGCAACGCCACGAGGGCCGGTGTGCTTGTTTTTGGCGAGGACCTGGGCAAGGCTTTAATCGGGGACTTGCACCAACTGAACCAGAGCGAGGTGATAGTGATGGTGGATGGCCACCGAGCGGACTCTACGCTGCCCATCGGAAATGAAGACGCGGCGCGTTTAGCCGGGTTGCTGCATCGGTCGTCTGCGCTGCCCAGCGGGAGCATCCAACCGGAGAGGATCTCTCTGGGTGATGGGCGGGAGTATTTCGCCTTGGCCAAGCCCTTGCCGGTGGGGCCCGGGCACTCCGATACCGGCTATGTCCTGCTCAGTTCGCTGGTGCCGGCTTTGCGGCAACTGGAGGAGACCGAGCGGCTCCTGGTTACCGTGAGCTTTTTCGGAATCCTTCTCGGCACTCTGGGTGTTTGGTGGATCGTGCGCAGGGTTGCCAGCCCGCTGCGCGACCTACGCGACGGCGCGGAAGCGGTCGGACGCGGGGATTTTTCCAGGAGAGTTGAGGTGCGATCGAGCGACGAGTGCGGGGAACTGGCGTCGGCGTTCAATCAGATGACCGAGAACCTGCAGACCTCGCGCCAGAAGTTGGAGCAGACGGTCGAGACCCTCAAGACGACTCAGGCGCAATTGGTGCAGAGCGAGAAGCTCTCGGCAATTGGTCAGTTCACCGCCGGTGTTGCCCACGAACTGAACAATCCGCTGACCGCCGTGCTGGGATTCACGGAGATGATGAGCATGTCCAAGCTCACGGAGCGGCAGAAGGAATACGTGGACAGTGTATTGAACGCAGCGCAGCGCTGCAAACGCATCGTCCAGAATCTGCTCAGCTTCGCCCGCCAGCACCAGCCCGAACGCAAGTCCACCGACCTGAACGAACTGGTCCAGACGACGCTCAAATTCCTGTACTACCAGCTTCATACCAGCAACATCGAAGTGGTCTCGGAGTTAGCGCCCAACCTGCCCCGTGTTATGGCGGACACCCACCAGATCCAGCAGGTGTTCATCAACTTGATAACCAATGCGCGGCAGGCGATGGAAGGTCATCGTCCCGACAGTCGGTTGACCGTCAAAACTCAGGCGGCCGGCGGCCGGGTGCAGGTGGTGTTCAAAGACAACGGCCCAGGCATTCCAGCTGAGCACTTGTTGAGGGTCTTCGACCCGTTCTTCACCACCAAAGAGGTTGGCAAGGGGACAGGGCTTGGGCTGAGCTTGTGCTACGGGATCGCCCAGGAACATGGTGGTTCGATCCAGGCGCTGAGCCTTCCCGGAGAAGGTGCTACCTTCATTGTTGAACTGCCGGTGGCGAAGTCGGCCGCAGGCGCTGAGTTGATCGGAGAAGCTAAATCAGGGGAGGTTACTCAGAGCGTCGAAGGGCAGGGGAAGAACGTGCTAGTGATTGACGACGAGGCCACCCTTCTGAAACTTGTTCGCGACGCACTCTCAGATGTGGGATACCAGGTGGACACTGCGAGCGACGGCGAAGCGGGGCTGAGGTTCCTTTCCGAACGAACCTACCATATCACCTTTTGCGATTGGAAGATGCCCGGCCTCAGCGGTCAGCAGGTTTACGAAAGGGTGCTCGAGCGGGACCGGGGAGCGGCGAGACGGTTCGTCTTCATGAGCGGGGATTTGGTGAATGACAAGGCCCGCCAGTTCCTTGAAGCCAGTAAGTTGCCCTATCTGGCCAAGCCATTCACTGTTGAAGAGCTCCGGGTCATAGCCCGTCAGACGGTCGGAACGGGTTAACCCGCTGCTCGCTTTGAACAGCAAAAAGAGCGGCTTCTTACGTTCCGGGTCAACTCCCCAGCCAGGAGAAGGAGATTGGCCGCTGGGGATCGGGAGGGGAGCGAAAGTGGCCTTCTGTCGAACTCCGTCAGAATGGTCCGACGAATCACCGAGCGGCGGAACCGTCACCTGGTATCAGGCAAACGGTTCCGCCATTGCTCGGCTGAGAAACACTATTTCAATTCGGCTTCGTGGAACTCTTTCCAATCGTCGAGGTTATTCAAGTTGATAGCGTCCTGGAAGGCGGAGCCATCATCGGCGAGTTTGCTGGCGGCCAGAATGCTCTGGCGCGTTCCGTCGTCGTGGATATAGCCAGCAATGGCGAGATTGAGTTTCTGGATCGTGGCCTTATCGAGATGCTTGGCGTTGGTTTTGACCCAGGCCTCGAATTCGGGATAGGTGGGGCGGCTGGCCTTGATGAAGCCGACTACGGCCTGCTCGGTCAACCCAAGGGCGCTGATGACCATCATGTCATAGCCTTTGCCCACTCCCGGGTACCCGGCGGCTAGCTTGCCGCGAGATTCCAGGGATACTTTAAGCCAGAGGCGTGGGAGGTGGAGGACGCCGAGGGGACCGACGATGCCGGAACTGATCAGGGGTACAATGGTGCTCATAAGATGTGTTGCGTTCGGTAAACTGAACCAAAGTCTAGAAAGACCGACCGGGAAGGGTCAACGCCAATTGTGGGCGTAGTCAATTCGAGTAGACCGCCGAGGAACGCGCCGGGAGGTTGAAGCGCAATTTGCCCTGCTCCGGCTTGACCGTGCCCCCGCCTGAGAGGCGCTCCCGCAAGGAACTGTTTTCATCCAAGGACACTGAATTCGCCGGGAGCTCCAGGCTAAGCGGCTCCGGTCCGTTGTTGATAAGGATAACGGCTAGGCGCTCTCCGGTTCTTCGGACGCAGGCCCAAGCGTTCTGGGTGGCCGGCAGCACGCGGTAGTCGCCGCGGCGCAGCGGTTCTAACTCATGGCGGAGTCCAAGGAGTTGCCGGACGTGATTTATGACGGCTGCTTGCTCGGCCGTCCGCCCGCCTTGATCGAAGGCGTTGGCCGCGTCCCCTGGAAAACCGCCGGGGAAGTCTCGCCGGTTGTCGGGGTCGTTGCCGCCCCGCATGGCGACTTCATCCCCATAGTAAATGAGCGGCGTACCCCGGGCAGTGAGGAGGAAGGTATAGGCCAGTTTCAAACCCGTGACCTCGGCATCCTGCTCGTTGAGGAATCGAGGCATGTCGTGGAGACCCAGAAAGGTGACTAGCACACCGGGATTCACGTAATTGGTGTCCGCGGCCAGGGTATTCGAAAGCCGACTCATGGGCTGGTGCTTGGCGAACACATCTCGAATGGCGTAGCAGAGCGGGAAATCAAATAGCGTGTCCACACCGGTATCCACGCCGTCAAAAGCCTTGCGGCCGCCCTGGAAGAAGGAGACCAGTTTTGGGTTCCCGTCCCACATTTCTCCCAGGATCGTGAGATGTGGGTGCTCGCGCTTCAGCGCGGTGGTCCAACGGGACCAATAGCTGCGCGGCACATACGGCAGGGTGTCCTGTCGCACGGCGTCCAGACCGGTTTCGTCGATCCACCACAACGAATTCTGGAGGAGGTAAGCAGCGGTTTCTGAGTCGTTTTGGTTCAGGTCGGGAAGGATGTTGATGAACCAGCCCTCGAGGGTGGATTTGAGTTTGTCTGCCGGGGGATTCGGATCGGCAATCGTCCAAGTCTGCCAAGTGTTTTCGAGGTGGTTCGATACGGTGCCGTTGTACCAAGTCGGGGTCGGAGAATTAGTGGCCCAAGGATGATAAGGCCCAGTGTGGTTAGCTACTTGGTCCTGGACAAGCTTCAGTCCCTGTTGGTGGGCTGCCTGGACCAGCTGCTGCAACCCCTGGAGATCGCCGAAGTGCTCCTCAACCTGGTAGAAATCCACCGCGCCGTAGCCGTGATAGTCCGTGGAAGGCGCCCCCTTGGGTGAGCGGCTGTTGTCGCTCGAATACTTCTCGAGGTGATTCAGGTGGTTCGCATTATCGTACCAAGGGGTCAGCCAGAGCGCGGTGACGCCGAGTTGTGTCAGGTAAGGCAGGTGTTGGGTCACGCCGGCAAGGTCGCCACCGTGGTAATACCGCGGTTTGCTGCGATCGAATAGGCCAGTGGAGGAGGCTGGGTCGTCGTTACTTTTGTCGCCGTTGGCGAACCGGTCGGGCATGGCTAGGTAAATCACATCGTCCGGACTGAAACCTTGGAAGCAGCCGTCGGTCCGGTGCCGAGTCAACAGTTCGAAAGGCACGACCGTCGAGCCCGCAGGGGTGGCGAGCGCCAGTTCGCGCCGGCCCGGTTTCGCATTGCCAGCAATGTTTAGATCCACAAACAGCCATTGCCCATTGGTCGAAGTCTTCGCCTCGCCAACGGTGACCCCATCTACTGAAGTCAGTCGCGCCCCGGTTAGATTCTCCCCACGGACAAGCAGTCGCACGGGATTCCAGGAGTGGCCGATCCACCAATTAGGCGGCTCGACTTTGGCCACTTGAGGGCCGGCCACCAGCGTCAATGCCCAGGCCGTGGTGGCGGCACAAACAGCTACGCGGAAGCGGAGGAAATTTTGCACGGGAAGAAGTTGGTTGATGCGGCGATACGAGTTGGTTGTGACAATCTCCTATTGGTGGGCGGCAGCGCCCGTGGCATCTACCTCCTTCGATACGAAGCCGACGCAGGCCCCTGCCAGGATCATCGAGCAACCGCCCAAAAGTACGGCGTTCAGAGGATTGTCACCCAGGACCGACTTCATGAGCGAACCCAGCCCGACGGAGGCGAGGATCTGGGGCAAGACGATGAAGAAGTTAAACACGCCCATGTAGAACCCCATCTTTTCGGCGGGAATGGAATTTGAGAGCATGGCATACGGCATGGAGAGAATGCTGGCCCAGGCGATGCCGACCAACACCATGGAGAATAACAGCGCGTATTGCTGCCTGAGCACCACCGCGAGGATGAGGCCAAGACCACCGGCCACGAGGCAGACACGATGGATGGAGCGGGCGCTGAAAGTCTTGACCAATGCCAGCAGGACGAAGGCGAACACGAAGGCGGTGCCGTTGTACACTGAGAAACAGAGGCCACCCCACTCGTTGCCCCGAAGATACTCGGGTGTCCCGGGAGCGCCGCCGAAGATCCTGGTGGCTACTGCCGGCACGAAATAGATCCACATGCAGAACAGTGCGAACCAGGTGAAGAACTGAACCAGCGCAAGCTGGCGCATCGGCTTGGGCATGGAACCAATCCCCTGGAAGATCTCCCGGAAAGCATGGCCCAAACCGGAGGATTTGGCCTTCATCAGCCGGAACGCTTCCAGGTCGTCCGGTGGGTACTCGCGGGTAGTGGAAATAGTATAGATCACGGCCACGATGAAGACCACCGAGCCGATATAGAACGCCAGTCGCACCGTTTGGGGAATGGCACTCGCACCTGCTTCGCTTTTGACTCCAGCCCAGTTGGTCAACATGTAGGGCAAAGCTGAAGAGAGCACGGCGCCCAGGCCGATCAGGAGACTTTGCATCGCGAACCCGCTCTTGCGTTGCTCCTTGGGCAGGAGATCGCCGACGAAGGCGCGGAATGGCTCCATGGTGATATTAATGCTCGCATCGAGTATCCACAGCAGGCCCGCGGCCATCCATAGCGCCGAAGCGTTGGGCATGGCGATCAGTGCCAGGCTCGACAGAATCGCCCCAACCAGGAAATAGGGGCGGCGGCGACCTAGGCCGCACCAGGTACGATCGCTGAAGTAACCGACAAAGGGCTGCACCAGCAACCCAGTTAGCGGCGCAGCGATCCACAGCCACGCGATCTGTTCCTCTTTGGCGCCGAGGTACTGGTAGATAGCGCTCATGTTGGCCATCTGGAGGCCCCAGCCGAACTGGATGCCGAAAAAGCCGAAGCTCATGTTCCAGACCTGCCAGAAGGAGAGACGTGGTTTATCCATAATCAATTGGTTTTTGGTTTGGCACCGTATCGGAATGCGATGGGTCGGTTCTCACTCGTTCCGGTTCCGTCCAGAGGTCGCAACCAGAGTCGCAACCGCCCGGTTGAATTCTTCCGCATTGCGCAATGCTTCGACGGTTAGGTGCATGCGGTAACGCCAGTAATGCCTTGGAATGGCGGGCACGTTGATTCGCTCCGCCCCAGGTTCGGGGTGTCGCAACTTGGGATCAATGCCCAGCCAATCTTGCAGCGGCAAGATGCACCACATCGAGGGCGCGGCGAGATTCTGAGAGACAACGAACTGGCAGATTTCCGGGGTGCACTCCGCAGGCGGTTCCCCATGGCGGTGCATCACTTCGTCGAAGAACCGCCTCCTTGCCTCTGGCTCCTCTTCCCACCAACCGCGGATGGTTGACATGTCATGCGTGGAGGTCGTGCAGACCGACAGGTAGGGATACTCCGCTGGCGCCCCAAAGGTCCTGCCCAATTGCTTGGGCCAGCGTTGCACCTCCAGGCTCAACAACCCCAAGCGCCTCAAGACGAGCGGCACGGAGTCGGGCACCATGCCCAGGTCTTCGCCGCAGATCAGCATTGAGGAGGCATCCATCAGGGCGGGCAGCTTCTTCATGGCTTCCTCAGCCCAGAAGCGAGTGTGCCGACGGTAGTAGAAATCGTCGTGTAGATAACGCAATGCCGCCTGTTCATTGGCCGGAAGCGCACGGAAGAGGGCGGTATCGGCGAGGTTAATCCTTGGGTGAAAGCGATTCGGTTGGTCAGGCTCCGGTACGAATAACACCTCGAAACTCAATCGCGTCAGCGCTTCTTCCACAGTCTTCGGGTCCAAGCCGGAGCCACCTGCCGCGTACCACGCCTCGCGCGCTGCGCGGATTGAAAACTCCGGACGTAGGCGGCAGAACCCATCCGCGTCCTGTACCAGCAGGTCCCGAGTAACTGCCGTCGCCGCGTCGCCGAAAAACGCCGCTACCATCGCGATGGCTACCGTTCCACTAACGAACTGGGTTGGGTCGTGTAGGAAACCGGCGTGCCTGATTTCCTCGGGGCTCAGCGGCAGGGTGGGAGAGTAATGGCCCAGAATTCCCTCTCGGTATTGCCGCGGGATTTCCCAGATACGGAAGAACCCGAGGATGTGATCGATGCGCAACGCGTCGAATGCTGCGGACATCCGGTGGAACCGGCGACGCCACCATTGGTAGCCATCGGCTTCCATCCGGCGCCAGTCATACGTGGGAAATCCCCAGGTTTGACCCAGGACCGCAAAAGCATCGGGCGGCGCGCCAGTCTGGCGGTCCATTCGAAACAACTCCGGTTCGGTCCAAGCCTCGACACTGCATCGGTCGATCCCGATCGGGAGGTCACCTTTGAACGCCACGCCGCGTGCGTGACCGGCTGCCAGGGCGCTGCTGAGTTGGCGGTCCAGATGAAATTGCACCCAGCAATGAAACATCACCTCTTCCTGCTCCGGCGCACCAGCCTTAAACCAAGCCCGGACTTCCTTTGCCGGATAAGTTGCATACTCTCCCCATTGGCTGAAATCGGCCGTGCCCAGCCGATCGCGCAACCTGCAAAACGCGGCGTAAGGCTGGAGCCAGCCCTCTTGTTCACTGACATAGCGCTTGAACTGACGATTACCCGTCGCGCTCCTCCCAAGGCGGCGGAAGAGGTCACGAACGTACTTCAGTTTGTCCTTCAAGACGGCCTCGTAGTCGAGCTGCGCGAGGCGGTTCAAGACCTCGCGCCGTTTCGCGTACTCGTCTGGAAGCGACACTTTGCAGTCCCGAAATAGCTGCTCCACGTTGAGATAAATCGGATGCAGGGCCGCCGTTGAAATCGCTTTGTAGGGGTACGAATCTTTCCAGGTGAAGTCGGACGAGGTGTCATTGATCGGCAACAGTTGCACCAAGTGAAGACCGCATGAGGCCGCCCATTCGGCGAAAGGAGCCAGGTCGGTGAACTCTCCCACGCCATACCCACGCTCGGTCCGCAGGGAAAAGACCGGGATGGCCACGCCGGCGCCGCGCCACGGTTCAGCGTGCCGGTAGGTCTCGAAGTTCACCACGAGGACCGCGAAGCCCTGTGGTACGCCGTGAAATCGGCGGTTTGCTCCCTGTTCGAACTCAACCAAACGTTGCCGGCCTTCGTCCCATAATCCGAACTTGAAATCGAACGGTTGGGTGAACTTGTCAGCGGGAAGGTCCAACTCCCAAAGCGGGTAGTTCTTGGCTGACATCGGCCGGGCTCGCGCCGGATCCCAATCCCCTAGCAAGGGGTGCCCCCCGGAGACGCAGAACCGGTGCCCGGCCGCAATCCGCGGAGCGCGGAGCGTGAGGCGAAAACGATGCCCTCCGGGCCACAGAGGATCAGCCTCCGAACCGGCCCCGGGTCGAAAGATCACCCCGGCGAACGCTTGCCTAAGAAATGCACCGTCGGGCAATTCGGGAGCGAGCCAGTGGTCCCAAATGACCTGGACCTCGCCTACGATATGAAGCCGTCGAAAAACCGATTCTCGCTGGATGTCTCCGGTGGAGGAGCGAACGGCGTAGCGGTACTGGACGCTGCATCCCGGTTCTGAACCTTCGAATCGCGCGGACCAAAAGCCATTGCCGTCGTGTTGCAACGAGTGGGTCTCGGTACGGGTGCCATCCGATTCTGGGGAGGAGACCCGACGTTCCAGCAAGAGAGACTCTCCCGGCTGGGTCAAATAATGGATCCTGAGGGTGACGGAAGGCATGGTTTCAGAAATTAACGTCTTCCTTCATGGTAGCAATTCGAAATAGCACGCGGCCAGCGGAGGCAGGGGAGGTAAGTCGAGGCCGCGGTCGCGCAAAGCCGAGGCGGTGGTAGCTATCTGGATGGGGTTCTTCATGGCCAAACGATCGCGGAACTTCAGTTCGGCAGCGCCCGTGTTTGCGCCCAGGGCGCGGATCACTTCGGGCGGAAAGGTGATGCGAACATCGCGCAAAGTCTCCTTGCCGTGGAGGTTGGCCACGACCAGGAATCGCTGGCCGCCGGTGGGTTCGTAGCGCACGAATGCGTATAGCCAATGCCCGCTGGCGGTCTCCCCGGCAACGCGACCAAAGCGCGGATTCCCGACATTGGCCCGGTTTAGGGGAAGGAATTCACCCAAGCTAAACGCGGGTTCCTCGGTCAGCTTGAACAAGTGCGCGTACCACGCCCGCAAATCCTTCTGTTCTCCAGAAAGCCGCCCGCCATCGTAGCGATGACCGTCCACCCACTTGGCCAGCTCCGGCATGGACCAATAGTCAAAGATGCTGGTTCGCGCATCGTCCCCGCCAAAGCCTTCCGCACCCAAGGCGGGTTCACCAACTTCCTGGCCGTTGTAAGCCAGCACCGGTCCCCGTCCGATGCCAAACAGGATGGCAGTCACGGGCCGTCCCACTGATGCGCCGAACCCGCCCCATTGGTGCGGATTGGCCAACCGGACCTCGTCGTGGTTCTCGCCATAGCGCATGGACTGGTGGAGGGGAGCGACTGCGCCCAACACGGCATCCAAGTCGTTTGCCCATTTCCCACCCTCGTAGAGGTTCTTGAGGATGGAATAGCTCTGGTTGTCGTACACGGCATCGAAACCAGCGGTAATCAGGGCGGTCAGGACATTGTCATCGGTGAGCTTGTTGGGATCGTCGTCATAGGCTTCTGCGACGAAGAAGGCACCGGCTTTGCGTTCGCGAGCACGGCTCAGAGCCCAGTGCCAGAACTCCATCGGGACCCAATGGGCCATGTCGCAGCGGAATCCATCGACGCCGAGCGCTTGCCAGTAGGCAATTACGGCGTCCATCTTCAGCCAGGTGTCCGGGAGCGGCTTGTCGGGCTGTGTGGCCGTGGGATACTCCTTAGGTCCGTGCCGGCCTTTGGTGAAATCAAACCCGTAGTTGAGCTTGACCGTCTCATACCAATCTCCGATACCCGGCGTCCAGGATACGACGTTATTCCCGGTGACCTTGCCGTGATCGCGTTCTCCGTCAAAGAGGCCGTCGCAACCGCCGAGCACGAGGCAGGTGGGACTGACAGCCTTTCCGTCCTTCAAAGTGGGAAGTCGCAAAGGCGGCTGGCCTCGAAGGTAAAAGAAATTATTGCCGGGCGCGAAGAACTGACTCCGGTCGTCCCGAGCTCCGAAGCTGAGCTCAGGCTTTACCACCGAGCGGTAGCTGCGCGCCACGTGGTTGGGGACACAATCGATAATGACCTTGAGGCCATGGCCATGAATCCGACTGACGAGTTCGGCGAACTCCTGAACACGCGCGGCTGGTTTCTGGGCATAATCAGGGCAAACGTCAAAGTAATCCCGGATGGCAAACGGCGATCCGGCCAGCCCCTTGAGCAGGTCCGGATCATCGGCCGGTAGACCGATGCTGGAGTAGTCCGTGCCCGTGGCGTGGCGTGGAACTCCCAGAAGCCAGAGGTGGGTGATGCCCAAATCGCGCAGCGAGCGCAGGGCCGCGCTGTTCAGGTCAGCGAACTTGCCCACACCGTTTTCCGCAATGCTCCCGTTGGGTTTCCGTGTCTCATTGAGGTTGCCAAACTGGCGGATAAAGAGTTGGTAGATACGCGGACGCTGGGCAGTAGGGGGCGCGGATGCAGCCGAGGCTGGCCCCGCGTGAAGGGTGAGGCACGCCAAAAGCAAGCTGGCGCAGGTGAAGTCTCGAGGCCTTCTGGGCGTTTCTGGCTTCATACCTCGCACCTTAGCCGAGGGCGGGGGGGCACCGGAAGCAGGAAAACGGTCAGGAAAGGGAAAAGAGACGGGGAAGCAAAAGGGTTTGGCGGGAAGGGCAGGGGGGCGTTCGACGGTCACCAACCCCGATTGCCTACGCCCGCCAACCGCTTGTCGGATTGCCGAGATTCCCGGCGTTTAGGACGGAAAGAGGTGATCAGGAAATCACGCGCATCTCCACTGCGTCGACCATCTGGGTGCCTGTGGCGATGGTGGTGATGACCACGGCCGTGTCACCTTGGCGGAGGCGTTGCTGGCTAACCAAAGTGGCCAGAGCGGCGCTGATGGTCGCCTCCGGGTCGGCGAGGTTTAGGGGCATGACCACGGGCGTGACGCCCCACAACATCGTCAACGAATTGGCCATCGTTTGCTCCGTACAAAAAGCGTAGATGGGGGAGTAGCGCGGCCGCATCCAAGCGGCATACCGTGGCATACTGCCGCGCATGGTGAAGACCAGGATAGCGGCCGCATGCAGCTCATTGGCCAGTACCACGGCGCTCTTGACCAATTTCGGGCGCGCCTCGACCAGAGCTGCGCGCTGGTGATAATCAGCCCCCCCGCTGCGCTCGATGCGGCGGGCGATCCGGTCCAGGACACCGACGCAGGCCAGTGGATATTTGCCCACGGTGGTCTCTCCGCTGAGCATGACTGCGTCGGCTTGCTCAAAGACCGCGTTGGCTACATCCGTGATCTCGGCTCGAGTTGGCAAGGGGTTCTCGATCATGCTTTCCAGCATGTGCGTGGCGACGATCACAGGGCGACCGCTGGCGAGGCAGGCCTGGACGACGCGGCGTTGGATGATGGGTAGCTCCTCGTAAGGACATTCGATCCCCAGATCCCCACGCGCCACCATTACCGCGTCCGCCTCTTGCACGATTTCGGCGAGGTTTTGCACTGCCAATTGATCCTCGATCTTCGCAACGATTCGCGGCGGCTTGGCCGCGTGCGAAATGATCTCGCGGAGTTGCCGGATGTCAGCCGCCTCCCGGACGAACGACAGTGCGATAAAATCGACACCGACCTCCAGGCCAACGGCGACGTCTTGAAGATCCTTGGGTGTGAGGGCCGGGAGGTTGACCTTCACCCCGGGCAAATTGATGTGCCGGCGGCTGCCCAGTGTGCCAGGGGTCAACACCTCGCATTTAACCTTGTTGCCGTCTTTGGCCAGCACCTTCATGTGGATCTGGCCGTTGTCCAGCAGGACCGTGTCTCCAACGCTGATGTCATCCACGAATTCATCGTAGTTAACGTCCACCGAGCGCTGTTCCTCGCTGTGCTCACCACGGACCGTGAGAGTGAACGTCTCACCGGGTTGAAGGCTGATGGGCATGGCCAGATCACCCGTACGGATGGCGGGTCCCTGGGTGTCCATCATGATGCCTACAGGCCGGTTATGGCTCGCGGCGGCTTGGCGCACGTCGCGCACCACGCGGCGCACCCAATCGTGTGGCGCGTGCGACATGTTCAGCCGGGCGATGTCCATGCCTGCGGCGACCAATTGGTTCAGCAGGGCCGGGGAATCGGTGGCGGGGCCGAGGGTTGCGATGATGCGTGTCTTTCTCATGATGCGTGCGTGCTACTGAGCGCGGCAGACTGTATGCGGGAGGAACGAGGAGAACAAGGACGGCGAACCCAACGTGAGTGGAGTGGGGTTCACTCAAACCCGCCTGGCGCAAGACGGTCAGCGGGACCTCGCCACCAAGTTCTTTCCAACGCCGAGCAAACCGCCGATGCTGATCCACCCCGAGCGCCGATACCTGGCCTCAGAGGGCCCGGAGGAGAGCAAATCACTCTTTGCGTGTCACGCCAGGCCGGCTTCACTATATTCGCCGGACATGAAATCCCAGGCGTTGTCTATCGCCATCATTCTCGGTTTCCTCTGGGTGGGGTGGCGCGAGTGGCGAGATCGGCGAGCGCGTCAAGCCGCCGATTCGAGCCCGCCACGCGATCCCGAACGCGCCGGACTCTTGCCAACGCCGGCGCCGACCGCTTTGGCTGAGCGTGTTATTCTCTCGATCGCGCAAGGCTTCGGCGTAGGCCGGATACGCTGGGCACCCGGGACGTTCGGTTCGTTGGTGGGGCTATTATGGCTGGCTGCCCTGCTCGTCAGCGGCCGAGTCTGGGTGTGCGCGGTGGCTGTGGTGGTGAGCTGTTTTTTCTCCGTTTGGATCTGCGGCCGGGCGGAGAGAATCCTTGACCAAATCGACCCTGGATCAGTGATCCTGGACGAGATCGTGGCTGTGCCCGTGTCTTTCGCGGGATGGGTGGCCATGGGGTGGGAGCAAAACGGGGGGCTCCCGGGCCCGGAGTTCTGTTACAGCGGCAGGGGGTGGATCATGACGCTTAGCTTGCTTGCCGCCTTCCGCTTCTTTGATGTGCTCAAACCTTGGCCGATTCGTCAGAGCCAAAGACTGGCGGGTGGATGGGGCATCACGATTGATGATCTACTGGCAGCGGGCTACGTCAACGCGCTGTGGTTCGTCTACCTGGTGTGGCTGGGATAAGCCCGCAGCCTAATCTACCGCCAAGCGCTCAAAACCCTCCTCGATGAAGGTGGTATTCTGGATCCGCGAGAGTTTTGCGTAGAGTCCGTTCTGGGAGGAGAGTTCCTGGTGGCTTCCGCATTCAATGATCTGGCCGTGGCGCAGAACCAGGATCTGATCGGCGCTACGGATGGTGCTCAGCCGATGCGCGATGACGAAACTGGTGCGTCCGGCCATTAGGCGTTCAAGAGCTTCTTGAATGAGCCGTTCGGTGGCCGTATCCACACTGGCAGTGGCCTCGTCGAGGATCAAAATAGGGGCGTTCTTCAACAAGGCTCGCGCGATGCTAACACGTTGTTTCTCGCCTACGCTCAGCTTCACACCCCGTTCGCCGACGCGCGAATCATAGGCGTCCGGCAATTGGCTAATGAACTCGTGGCAGTTCGCCGCTTGCGCTGCTTCCACCAACTCCTCCGGCGATGCATCCAGTTTGCCGTAGAGGATGTTCTCGCGGACGGTGCCGTTGAACAAAAAAGGCTCCTGGCTGACTACAGCAATTTGGGCGCGCAGGGCCGGCAACGGGAGTGATGCCACCTCATAGCCATCAATCGTGATCCGCCCTTGCTGCGCTTCATAGAACGCCGGGAGCAAGTTCACCAAGGTCGATTTACCAGCGCCAGTGGGTCCGACCAAAGCGATCATTTCCCCGGGGTCGGCTCGCAGACTGATAGCCCGGAGGGCGATCTTGCCAGGCCCGTAACTGAATCCAACGTTCTCATAAACCACCTCGCCACGAGCGCGCCAACCCAGTGGGGGAACAGACCGCGCGCCGACCGCAGCAGCCTCCGAGTGTGCCCGTTCGACAGGCGAGTCCAGGATGTCAAACACACGCTCGCCGGCGGCGCGAGCGGCCTGAAGCATTTGGTTGAGGCCGTGCAACCGGCCGAGAGGCTCGTAGAACAACATCAGGTAGAACAGGAAGCTGATCAATTCGCCAAGAGACATGCTGCCGTTCAGCACCTGCCGCCCGCCGACCCACAGCACCAAGACGGTGCCCAAGGCCGCGGCAAAGCTCATCGCTGGAGAGTAAAGGGCCCAGGCCCGCATCACGCCGAGGGTTCCTTGGCGCAGATCATCGGCGCGCGCCGTAAAACGCCGATCTTCGTGGTCTTCGCGGGCGAACGCTTTGATCTGGCGGACGCCTTGGAGGTTGTCCATGAGGAGGGCGTTCATGGCGCTGGCGGCTTCGCGCTGGGCGCGATAACGCCGATGGGCGGTGAGGGTGTACCACAGGCCGCCTCCGGCCAGCAAAGGGATTGGTACTAATGCAGCCCAGGCCAAGGTCGCGTGGGTGGAGAACAGGATGACTAACACGCCCACTACGCTCAGTAGGGCGACCGAGCCCTGTTCCGTCCCATCAATCAGTACACGCTCGACGGAATTAACATCCTCGATCACTCGAGTCATGAGATCGCCCGAGGCGCGTTGGTCGAAATAGTCCACCGGCAGGCGCTGAAGGCAGGCGTAGACTTCGCGGCGCATATCGAAGATGACGTGCTGCTCGAAGGTGTTGTTGATCAGAATTCGCAGGCTATTGAAGAGGTCACGGAGGAGAAACGCGCCTGCCAGGGCCGCGATGACGGGCAGGAGGAGGTCGGATCGACGTTTTCCGATGACCTCATCGATCACCAGTTGCGTCAGCTTGGGATAGGTGAACGCGAAGGCCAGGGAAAGCAAGGCACAGCCGAGGTTGGCCGCAGCCATTTTGCGGTAGGGACGAATATAGACCGCTACCCGGCAGATTACCTCCCAAGTGCTCCGGGAGCGCGCCGTGAAGGTTGGATCGGCATCGCGAGTGGCACGGACATGGTGGCGCATCAGGCGAGCAATGTTAAGCCACGGCGCGGTGGAGGGAAGCAAGTTCTGGAGGCCTCACTCCAAGTCGATTTGCGACTGAAGTCGTCCCGTTTTCGGGACACCACCTGAGTGGCGCGCCAACCGACGTCAGGGAGGCGCGGCTGACCACTGGCTCGGTGATTGGTTGCCGAGCATCAGGAAGGAGGAGTCAGCCTTTCGGCGGCAAATGCGGCGGGACGCGGGATGCCTCGTTAGCCTTGGCTTCCCGGTGGAAGGCGACGCTGCTGCCCAGCGACCAAAGCCAGGCGGTCCCGTAGACGATGATGCCGACCAGCCCGCGAATGAGATCTGGCGTGAACCCCAAGGGCAGTTCTCCCTCGGCCATCCAAGACCGGATCAAGCCGATTCCGCCCCACCCTGACAACACGAAACCGACGAGGGCCAAAACACCCTGGACATAGCCGATACGCCGTCCGCCTGCCAAAGTCCCCAAACCTGGGAGGGTGACCAGGTTGGTTACCGTGCAAGCCCAGGCAGTGGGTTTGTCAATTGGCTTGCGGTCTGCGGGCGCCAAAAATCTCTTCATAGGCGCACAAGAGCGAGGCGTAGGCGAAAGGCATGTTGAGGAGGACCAGGAGCTGCATCTGTAGTTGCCTGGGGCCCATGTGCTTGCTTAGATCCGTCAGTGTCGCGAGGAACGTCTCCGGGTTGAAGTTCTGCAGCGAATGGCCGAGAGTCTCCATCAGGTAGTTCGCGCTCTCGAAGGTGGTGTAGAGAAAGAAAACGATCACCGGAAGAAAGGCAACAGCCAGGAGGCCCAAGACTCGGAAGAACTGCTTCGAGACCACTTGGCGGCTCAGTTCCATGGAGGGCCAGAATCCCAATCCCTGATCCGCGGCGATAGGAAGACTAAAGGCCCAAATGACCTTAAAGACGATGAATGGCAGAACACAAAAGAACATTCCCACCCCGCTCAGGAAGTGGGTGATGATCCAGACGAACATGAGGTTGAAAAAGCTCCCACCGAAACCGGCAAAGACGTCCAGAAGAGTGGACGGCTGGCCGCGAATGAGCCTGATCATCAAGAACATGAGACCGCCGTGCAAGGCCCCGGCAATGATGATGTTCAGTATTGCGGTGCTCCAATGCAATTCCCCCAGGAAGCCGATCAGCCAGACCACCATGGTGGACGCGGGAATCAGAATCGGGTGCTTCGAGAGGAGCAGCCAACCGCGGCCCAGGCAATGGGCTATGTCCAACTCATAATCCCGCGCGAGCACAGTCTCGGGGGTGGCTGCGGAGGCGGTTTCCGGAGTGCTCTCGAGAGCCACGGGCGTCTCCGGCAGACCTGAGAATAGTTCGGGAAAAGTCGACAGCGGGCGCCAATCGGATGCGCCTTCGGCCTGAATTAACGTCTGCCCGTTGGCGCGATTATCGGCCACCCACTCGCGCAACTGGTCCGCGGTGACCGGGCCATATTCCTGGCCGTCACCGCCTATCATCTTGAACATGGGCCAAGTCTGTTGGCAAAGACCCGGGAGCGTCAAGCTTGCCCGGGTGCGCAAACAGTTGCCTTTTGCGATGAATATGTGCACTCTAACCGACTCTAACTGTAAAACGGTTTCTTTGAATGACTATGATCACTGACTGGCCGATGTTCACTAAACGCCATGCCTTGCTGTTGTCATTAGGCGTGGGTCTGGTTATGCAGACCCCCTGGCTGACCCCCGCCTCTTGCGCCGCTGACGCCCCCGGAGACGTGGCCCCTTTGCCCATTAAGCTGCCCATCCCCGCTTTCATGGGGACGCCCACCGACATCCCGATGGGCCCGGAAGTGGAAAAACCGAGCGACAAACCACGCGCACCCTTCATGGCGCCCAAGGGCTGCCAGAACCTTGCCTTCAAGAAAAAGGTGACCAGCAGCGACAAATCACCGATTACCGGCGCCCTCGATTTGATTACCGACGGCGACAAGGAATCTAACGACAATAGCTTTGTCGAACTCCACCGGAAAACGCAGTGGGTTCAGATCGATCTGGAGAAGAGTTGCCAGATTTACGCGGTCATCGTCTGGCACGCGCACAACACCTTCCAGGTTTATCACGACGTGATTGTCCAGGTAGCGGATGACGCTGATTTCACCCAGAACGTCCAGACCATCTACAACAACGACGTCGACAACAGCTCGGGGCTTGGGATTGGGACGGATAAAGAGTATTTTGAGAATTACGAAGGACGGTTGATGCCGGCCAAAGGCGTCAAAGGCCGCTTCCTCCGTTGCTACAGTCGCGGCAGCAGCTACAGCGCTCTGAACCGCTATACCGAGATCGAGGCCTGGGGCCTGCCGGCGGAATGAACCGCTGGCTGTGGCCGGCTCTGTTGCTCATCACGGCGGGCGCGCTCGCGCTGCGGTTTCCCGCGCTCGACCAGCGCCCGATGCATGCGGACGAGTCGGTCCACGCCGTCAAGTTCCTGGGGCTTTGGCACGATGGGGTCTATCGCTATGACCCCAATGAATACCACGGCCCCAGTCTCTATTATGCTACGCTCCCGCTGGCGTGGCTGAGTTCCGCCCGCCTTCCCTCCGAGCTCAGTGACGCGACCCTGCGGCTCGTTCCTGTCTGTTTCGGGGTTGGGCTAATCCTCTTGCTAGCTTTCCTAGCCGACGGTTTAGGCCGGCCGGCTGTGCTCTTCGCGGGGCTATTCACGGCGGTGTCTCCGGCGATGGTCTTCTACAGCCGGTACTACATCCATGAGATGCTCCTGGTGTTTTTCACACTGCTGTTCCTCGTCTCCGCGTGGCGGTATAGCCAGTCCGGCCGGCTTGCGTGGGCGTTAGCGGCGGGAACCGGGTTGGGATTAATGCATGCCACCAAGGAGACATTTGTGTTTTCGATCGTCGCGATGGCGGCTGCAATTGTCTTCTGTCGCCTGCTCGACCGATGGCATCTCGCCGGACATGAGCGGGCAACGCCCTTCTTTTGGCGGTCGAGCGACCTTGTTTTGGGCGCTGTGGCTGCGCTGGCGGTTTCCGTAGTGCTCTTCTCGTCATTCTTCTCCAACTGGGCGGGCCCGCTCGATTCCCTGCGCACCTATTTGCCGTGGCTATCTCGCGCCGGCGGGCAGTCGCCCCACGTGCATCCGTGGTCCTTCTACTTCGAGCGCCTGCTGTTCTTTCACCCGGCAAAGGGCCTCGTTTGGACCGAGGCATGGGTGGTTCTACTAGCGCTGGTGGGCATGGCCGCTGGGTTTACTCGCAAGGGGCTCGGGGACGCCGATCCGCGACTGGTCCGTTTCTTAGCGTTCTACACGATCACGCTTACGATGGCCTACTGCGCCCTTGCGTACAAGACTCCGTGGTGCTTGCTAGGGTTTTACCATGGCATGATCCTGCTGGCGGGGATAGGCGCCGCGGTGTTGCTGCGACTAGCAAAGCCGCCTCTTCTGCGCCCGGTCTATGTTTTGTTCATGCTGGCGGCCTGTGGGCATTTGGTCTGCCAGGCTTGGTGGGCCACTCACTCCTACGCGAGCGACCGGCGAAATCCCTACGTTTATGCCCACACCTCCAGCGATCTCCTGCGCCTGGTCGAGCGCGTCAGGGCCGTGGCCAAGTCAGCCTCATCCCAGAACGAAACCCAAATTAACGTGATCACTCCGAACGGGGATTATTGGCCGCTGCCTTGGTACCTGCGCCAGTTCAAAAGGGTGGGTTGGTGGGATCATCTTGAATCGAACCCTTACGCGCCAATCATGATTGTGGGCACCAAGTTGGGCGCCGATCTAGATGAGCGATCGAACAAAAAATGGCTGATGACCGGGATGTTCGAGTTACGGCCCAAGGTTTTTCTCGAGCTTTACGTCGAGTATGGCCTGTGGAAGAGGTACCTGGAGACTCGTCCGCCGCCTAAGGACGAAGAGTAGGGTTGGGGACCGTTGCTGAACGCCCGGCCATAGCCGCCAGTCTAAATCCAGGTTGGCGACCCCGCTGCGAGTGTCGGCTGCGGCGGAACGGTCGCCTTTGCTTCATGCGATCGTCATGGCCAGGTTTTGTGTTGAGAGGCGGTTCCGCGTGGGCTTGGGCCCTTAACCGCATTGTTAGCCTGATCCTTGGGATCGCGAGCGTGTCAGCCATGGCGGGTGACACCAACGCGATTTGTGGTTCCGGCGCTTCCCTGTTTCGATGCAGCGCGGAAATTCACCCAACCCCGAGCGCGGCGGCAACTAATCAAGTTGTTCCCTCTCCAGAACTCCCACCCGCGCCTGAGCCGGCTCGGCCAGCCCAGTTTAGCCGGTCGTTTCGGAACCGGGTTGAGGACGTGGATTTGAATTCCCTCTCTCCGTACATGCAAAAGCGCCTGACAATGGCCATGGCCACCTGGACGCGCGCCCCGGCGAGTTCATCGGACGACCCTCCCTACCTTAAGATCCTTCACGTCATTTTCCCTGAGCCGGTAGTTGTTCGAGCCGGCCACTTTGAGATTGGAGGGGGGGTGGTAACGGCCATCAAAGGAAAGAATCCATTCGGGTTACTGAATCCCGAGGTTCTCCTCATCACCTTTTAGCGATCGCCGAGTTAGAGAGTGGGGTAGCGGGTATCGGTGCATTGTTCCCTTGGCTGGGAATTGAGTTTTAGCTGCCAGTGCGGCCTTTTTCCCCACCCGTTCGATAAGCGCTGCGCCGGGTTGTTTGGGCGGCCGGTTGCGGTTCAACATAGTGAGAACCGCGCCCTCTCGAATAGCCCGCCGACCGCCCAAACTCTTGACCCGAACGCCTGTCACGATAGCGTCGCACAGTCATCTCCCGTAACCCCACTGTGCCCGTGGGCTGCTACCGCAACTAGCGCCCGCCGGACTCGGCTCCGTTTGAGACACCCAGAGCTCTCAGAACCTAATCCGGCGTTCCAATCCCCGTCCCAACCTATGGCGCGGGGAAAAGCTGACCACGAATCTCGCCGCCGCCGTGTGCAGAGGTGTGGACGTTCGCGTAGGTAAGCCCGTCAACGATCTCGTCCAGTTGATCCAAAGTCAGCACCGCAGTCCCTGAGGTTGAGCCTGAGGTCCCGGTTGGCGTGGCAAACGGAATAATCACCCCCGCATTGGCCGTGGTCGGCGCCGGACCATGAATGTGGGCCGCCACGGCAGGCGTCGAAAGGTTGGTGTAGGTGACGTTATAGGTCAGCGAGTTACCGACGATAGTGAAGGAGCCGAGGCCGGTGCCGGGCGTGTTCACCGAGGAAACCTCGTTGGCTCCGTTCATCACCGCCTGGTAGTGCACCGGCACGATCTGACCGCGGATTTCGCCACCCGGGTTCGGGGCGGTGTGGATGTTGAAGTAAGTCAAGCCCTGGCGCAGAAGCGCGATCTGGTCGTCGGTGACCGTGACCGTGCCAGAAAGGACACCCGAAGTACCGCTCGGCGTGGGGAAGGGGACCAACACTCCTGCCGGCTGTTGGGTCGTAGCCGAGCCGTGAATATGCGCTGCGGTGGCATTTTGGGACAGGTTGGAGTAGGTGATCTCGTAGCTCAGTTGCGTTCCCTCCAGACTAAAGGCGCCAAAACCAGTGCCCGCGGTGGTAACAGCAGTCGGCTTCTCCTGGGCTCCGCCCATCCAGGCCGTGAAGGTTTCCACAGGTGCCGCCGCTTGATCCAGGATACGGTAAAAGGCCGTTTGGCTTGGTGCCGGCACGGTGGTGTTGGTTTCCGAAGTGGTCACGACATCTACCCAGGCGCTGTCGGATAGGGTGTCCCTGCGCTGGATCAAGTAGGGTGGAGTTCCCCCTGACCACTCCAATTGGACCGTTAGGCCGCTCGTTTGGATGCTGGTGAATTGAACGGCCGGCCCAGCAGTGATGCTCCCGAAGAGGCCGTGATCCTCCACCGCTCCGTCACCAGGAATGCCGGCGGTGAAATAGAGCGTATTGAGGGTGCCGCCTCGTGCACCGTTGCCAAATTGAAGCGCCCAGAGCCCTAGGTTACTGATCGGAGCTCCTAGGCCATCGGTCAGCTCACCTACCAATGCACCTGTCGTCAAATTGAAACCGTGGATGCGTCCATCCCCAAAGTTTCCGATCAGAAGCGCTCCGCTGAATGGACCGAACCCGGTCGGGGCCACTGCCATTCCCCACGGGGAGTTCAACACTCCCGCTGAGGCGAAACGCTTGACCAGTTGCCCTGAGTAGCTGAACTCGTCCACATAGCCATTGCCAACGCCAGAAATGTCGTCCTCTCGGTTTGTGTCTTGTTTAGCATAAGTAACATATAGGTTCCCGGCTATGTTTTGAATGTTAAACGGAGCAAAGCCAGCAGGTAGGTTCGTATCAACGAAGGCCCCCGGCCATGACTGGAGTTGGAACGTACCGTCGAACACGTCCACCTTACCATTATGAAAGTCGGACGCGTAAAGGTAATTGCTCCCATTGGCAACTCCTGCCACCAAGCCCTTATAAATAGCCCCCGATGCCGAGTTGTCTGCCACGAGCACAGCGTTGGTTCCGCTGGCCCACGCCGAAATGGTGCCGTCTTCCGTGGCGAAAATGAAATGGCTGGCCGCCCCGCCGACTACGAAGTTAGTGGTGCTATTAGCAATAATGCCAGTGGGGGCCGCCGGAGGCGTTCCCCCCGCCGGCGGAGGGATATTGACGACCAGCGGCAAGATGGATCCATCGGTGCTATAAACCGTGGAGAGCCCGCTGTGGTTGTCGCTAATCCAGAACGGGCTCTTGCTCGAAATGGCAATGCCCCACGGGTTGACTAGGTTTGTATCCATGTGGTCGGCCAAGCCTGGAAGATCAGAAACCAGGTTGTGCTGGGTGTAATTCCCGGCCACTGAAATGGATCCGAACAGCCCGTGATCTTCCACCTGGCCGTCGCCCGGAATACCGGCCGTGAAATAGAGCGTTCGCGTCGCGCCCCCTTGAAAACCGTTGCCGAATTGAAGCGCCCAAAGTCCAGAGTTCTTGATCGGGACATTGTTGGTATCACTGAGCGTTCCCAGAAACACACCCGAATTGCGATCGAAAGCATTGATGACACCATCGCCGAAGTTTCCGATCAACAAGGCACCGCTGAACTGGCCAAAACCAACCGGGGCTACCGCCATGCCCCAGGGAGAATTGAGGTGCCCTTCGGAGATGAATCGACCCACCAACTCCCCAACGGGGCTATAAATATTAACATAACCATGACCTGGCCCGCCGACGTCGTCATGGGCGTCGGTGTCCTGCAGAGCGTAGGTCACATAAAGGTTGGTCCCAATATTCAGCACGTTAAAAGGCGCGTAGCCGGCCGGCAGATTGGTATCTGTGAAGGCGCCAGGCCAAGTGATGGGATTAAAATCGCCGTCGAAGACATCCACCTTCCCATTGTGAAAGTCCGTAGCATAGAGATAAACCGTGTCTCCATCTTTGGCGATCGCTAGTCCTTTATAAATCGCGCCCGATCCGGAGTTATCCACTTTGAGGAGGGCGTTGGTGCCGCTGTTCCAACCAATGATCGTTCCGTCCTCGGTCGCGAAGATGAATCGGCTAACGGTATTCGATCCAGCGGGAAAATTTGTGGTATTATTAAACACGATCCCGGTGGGCGCCGCCGGTGAGCTTCCGCCTGTCGGAGGCGGAATGGTGACGACCAGCGCAGACGGCGTTCCTACGGTGTTATAGAGGGTCGACCGGCCCGAGTGGTTGTCACTGATCCAGAAGGGGCTGCTCGGCGAGATGGCTATGCCCCACGGATTTACAAGATTGGTGTCGGTTTGATCGGCGACCCCTGGGATGTCAGAAACGAGGTTATGCTGAGTGTAACTAGTCGCGGCAGCGGCAACGATGGGCGACCACGCGCAGAGGGCTATGGCTATGAGTTTGGAATAGTTGGGTTTCATGCTATGTCAAGGAAAGTGCTCGGGCACATTCATGCGAGTTAAGCATGCGTAGGACGCGCCAGTAGGCATTTGGTTCCCGACTATTCGTCTAGCTCACAGACAGCGACCGGGGAGGGCGCGAGTGCCAATGTCAGGGAAATCAGGCGCTGATCCAGATGTACTCGAGGCTGGGTCCATCCGGTTGGTTGCTGTGCGCAAGCCGGCGTCAAAGTTAGGCTCGATCCCTGGGGGAGGTGCCGGAAACAAGACTTGGGTAAGTTGAGGTGTTTGGCGCTCCACCGTAACTAACACCCAGACCAGTTCCGTGACGGCGAGTATGGCGGCAAGCCCCAAGGCGAGATAAACGACGAATTCAAATCGAGTGCCCGGAGCGCTCGTTTTGAGGCGATGCTGAGGCACATTCTGCGCTGGCAGATCTGGCAGGGGATTCTTAGACAGGAAGCTGTACTGCTTTGGCGGGTTCAAAGATGGGGCTCCGTCTTCCCACTGAGCCGCGTCGCCAGCTCGCGACCGGCAACTCGGCCGCCGCAGCAAGCCTCTGAGTCTCGGTTCTCGCCTCCGTTTGATTGATCGTCTTGCTTTCAAGCTAATCCAAATGACGGGGTTGGCTTATCTGAGCTTGTCTTCCCGGTCCGCGGCACACTGGTTCTTGATAGGATGAGTGGAACTCGATTTGGTTCCCTCATCAAGCGCTCTTGCCTGAAGTTCGAGCTCTTTCGCTGTCCAAGAGCCTCTCCTTACGCGATAGTCCCCAGCGGTAGCCCCCAAGACCCCCATCTGCACGGATCACACGATGACAGGGGATCGCCACCGCCACTTGGTTGCTGGCACAGGCCCGCGCCACCGCCCGGGCGGCGCGCGGCCTCGAAAGCGCCTCGGCGACTTCGCTATAGGTTTGCACTGCTCCCTCAGGAATCGCTTTCAGATGGTTCCAGACCCTCCACTGGAAAGCTGTAGCCCGGATATCCAACGGCAAGTCTACGTTACGCCGGGAGCCCGTCAGATAAGCTTGGATTTGCTGAAGGCAAGGGGCCAGAGCCTTCGGATTCCGCAGCAGTTTGGCCGCGGCGTACTCGCCCTTGAGGCTGGCGACCAAACAGCGCTCCGAGTCGCCAAATTGCAGCGAGCACAACCCGCTTGCGGTGGCTGCGACCAACACCTTCCCAAGGCAACAGTCAGCTACCTCATAATTGATGCAGGCTCCCAAGCCCCGGCGTCCATAGGTCGCGGGGGTCATACCGAGACGACTGGAACTGCGCTCGTACAATCGGCTCGACGAGCCGTATCCAGCCCCATACAAAGCCTCCGTTACCGATTGCCCTGCTTGAAGCCTGGCCTTGAGCCGCGCAACTCGACAGGCGTCACCATACTCACGTGGGGTCAGCCCGGTGATGCGCTTGAAGACGCGCTGAAGGTGGAACGGGCTCAGGCCCTCGCGAGAACCCAGCGCCTCGAGCGATTCGGGCTCCTCCACGTGGCTCGCGATATGCCGGCAAAGCCGTTCCACCAACTCGGAATGGGCGTCACGCTGCAATGGGCGGCAACGCAGGCAGGGTCGAAACCCTGCTCGAAGCGCCATCCCAGTCTCGCTGAAGAAAACCACCCCATCCTGTCGAGGTTTCCGCGATGGACAGGATGGCCGGCAGAAGATCCCAGTCGACCGCACGCCATAAACGAACTTGCCATCCTGGCTGGTATCGCGTGCGGTGATCGCTTTCCACCGAGCGAGGTCCCTGCGCTGGGCCTTAGGCGTCCCAGGCACCCGCGGTACCGGAGCGGGGCGGTCGGAATCGATCTCACCCGTTGGATCTAGAAGTGGCATGGGACGGTTTGCTTCGCCATTGATGTAAACCAAAGACGTCATCATGTCGCCAGCATAAGCCCACAATTCCGGGCGACTATCCGCTGCTTGCGCTCAGTGTACATTTCTTGAAGGCGCGAACGAGTTGTGGGCAGAAAGAGGCGCGATGGCTCCGACCGGTCCATGCGCATTGCCAAGGGTGGACTGGCGGAATGCTGGGGACTCACCGTTTGTTGTCTATTGCCTAGCAAGAAAGGGTTGCGGTTTTCAGGGCCTGTGGCATTGTAACCACGTCCGATTGACTATGAATAAACCGAAAATCATCGCTTACCTGAAACCGACCTGCGGCTGGAGTCAAGGCGTCCGTGCCGTGCTTCGAAAATACGATCTCCCTTACGAAGACCGGGATATTATTAACGATCCTGCCCAGCGCCAGGAGATGATCGAACGCAGCGGCCAAATGCTTAGCCCTTGCGTCGATGTCGAAGGGCATTTGCTCGCGGATGTGAGCGGAGATGAAGTCGAGGCCTATCTGCTTGCCAATCGGCTAGTTAGCCCTAACGAGCGAGCCCCCGACGCACCTACGAATGCTCCCTGCGCCCACGAGGCTGCTCCTTTTCCGCTCCAGTTCAGATAATCTCCAGCGCCCGCTTCGGGCGTCAAAAGGCCGCGGATCCGGAAGGTTCCGCGGCCTCTCTTTTTTCTCTTTGCTGGCGCCCCGGCGCGGTACCATCCTGAGCCGATGCGGATCGTGGTATCGGTGAAGGACATGCAGCGGCGCGCCCAAGCCTGGAAACGGGAGGGGCGGCGGATTGCCTTGGTGCCGACCATGGGCTATTTGCATAGGGGCCACATGAGTCTGGCGCTTCGAGCGAGGCGTCGAGTTGGCCGCGACGGGATGGTGGTGCTCAGCATCTATGTGAACCCCACCCAATTCGCCCCAACCGAGGATCTTGCCAAATACCCGCGAGACCTCGAGCGGGACTGCAAGCTTTGCCGAGAGGCGGGTGTTGACGTGGTCTTTGCCCCCACAAACCCGGAAATGTATCCCTCCGGCGCCGCCCGAGACTATAGCACCTACGTGGTCGAGGAGCAGCTCTCTCAGAGCATGGAAGGCGCTTCACGCCCAACCCACTTTCGTGGGGTAACCACGGTCGTGGCCAAACTCTTCAACCTGGTGTTGCCGAACTTGGCCGTGTTTGGGAGCAAGGATTTTCAGCAAGCGGCGGTCGTTAAGCGGATGTGTGCGGATCTCAACTTCCCGGTGGAAATCGTCGTTTCTCCAACTGTGCGCGAGACCGATGGCATGGCCATGAGTTCGCGCAACAAGTTTCTGTCGCCCGAGGAGCGAAACCAAGCCACCGTCCTCTGGCGTGCTATCGAGTTGGCGCGTCAACTAGTCCGAGATACCCCTTCACCCATTCCCGCGGGTCGCTTGGTTCAGCGCTTGCAGGCTCTTATCGAATCAGAGCCCGCCGCCCGTTTGGACTATGTGGCGTTTTTCGATCCCAACACGCTCGAACCACTCAAACGCGTTGGCCCAGGTGGGCACCTGGCGTTGGCGGTATACATCGGGCGCACGCGCCTGATCGATAACGGCGGCCTGGCTGATGCGCCTGGCTGAGATAACTTCATCCGAGATCGCAATCTATGTCCTCGACCCTCTATCAGTTTGATTACCTTGTGATCGGCAGTGGGATCGCCGGCTTGACCTTCGCGCTAAAGGCTGCCGCCAGCGGAACGGTTGGTATCGTCACCAAGAAAAGCAGCGCGGATTCCAATACTAACTATGCGCAAGGGGGTATTGCGTCGGTGACCAGCAAAGAAGACTCATTCGAAATGCACGTGCGCGACACGCTCCAAGCGGGCGCTGGGCTCTGCCGGGAGGATGTAGTGAGGACCATCGTCCAAGAGGGCCCGGCACGCATCGCCGAGTTGATCGAATTGGGCATGCGCTTCACCGAGCGGGATGTTCCTAGCCCAGGCGGTGGCCGCGAGCTGGACCTGGGTCGGGAAGGCGGACACTCGAAACGGCGGATTCTACACTCCAAAGATGTGACCGGCCGCGAGATCGAGCGGGCGCTGCTGGCGGCGGCTGCTCTGCGGCCGAACATAAGGATTTTCGAGAACCACTTTGCGATCGATTTGGTCACAAGCCGCAAGCTAGCACCTGGGCAGGAGAACCGATGCCTGGGCGCTTACGTGCTCGAAAAGAGTTCTGGAGTGGTACATTCCTTCGCGGCCAGGACCGTGTTATTAGCCACCGGGGGCTGCGGCAAAGTCTATCTCTACACGACCAACCCGGACATCGCCACTGGCGACGGGGTCGCAATCGCCTATCGAGCTGGAACGCCCATCGCCAACATGGAGTTTATCCAATTCCATCCGACCTGCCTCTACCACCCGAAGGCTAAGTCGTTCCTGATCTCCGAGGCAGTTCGAGGTGAAGGTGCGGTCCTTAGAACCTATGCGGGGCAGGAGTTCATGGAAGCTTACCATCCTCTCAAGTCCCTGGCTCCGCGTGACATCGTTGCCCGGGCCATCGACTCGGAGATGAAACGCAGCGGTAGCGATCACGTCTACCTGGACATTACCCATAAACCCGCCCCGTTCATCATAAACCGGTTTCCCAATATCTACCGCACTTGCCTGGATTACGGCATCGATATCACCAAGGAGCCCATCCCGGTGGTTCCCGCCGCCCATTATCAATGCGGTGGCGTGGTGACTTCCGTCGACGGTCAAACCTCCATCGCCGGTCTCTACGCGGTCGGCGAAGTGGCATGCACCGGTCTCCATGGCGCGAATCGCCTCGCGAGCAACTCCCTTTTGGAGGCCCTGGTTTGCGCCCATCGCGCTGGCGAGCACAGCGCCGCTCACAGGCCGGAGCTGCCCTCTATCCAGATTCCCCCTTGGCAGTCAGGCCGAGCCCACAACCCTGACGAATTGGTGGTCATCTCGCATCTTTGGGATGAGATTCGCCGACTGATGTGGGACTACGTGGGCATCGTGCGGACCAACAAGCGCCTGCGGCGCGCGCAGACCCGTATCGCCAACCTTCAAGCTGAGATCCAGGAATACTACTGGGATTTCACAGTCACCTCCGACCTGTTGGAATTGCGCGACATTGCAACCACGGCCGAACTCATCGTGACTTGTGCGAGCCAACGGCAGGAAAGCCGGGGTTTACATTACAACCTGGATTTTCCTGAGACCCGCCCGGAATTCGCTCAGACCGACACGGTGGTCAGGAAGGCTGACTAGACCGCAGACTTCTTCTGCCGCGTGATCACCGCGGCGGCCCACTTTTCTGCGGGGGGCTGTCGTTGGGGGCTTGTGGGAGCGCGCGAATCGTGCGACAATGAGACAGAGCGCACTCGGGAATTCGTGCCTAACTCTAGCGCCTGAGGCCGACGAGTGCGACCATGTTACTGTCGTTTAAACGTAACTCTCTTTGCGCCATGAGCGTGTTCGATTTGATCAAGGCGACCCTCATCTGCGGGCTCGTGTCTTTCCTCGTCTATAGTTACCCCGTGGTGAGCCAAGTCACCATGATCGGGTTACTGGGTGCGCTCTGGGTCTCTTGCGCACACCAAACGGTCGAAGCCGTTAGGCGGCGCAAAGCCTGAGCGCCGCCGTCGGAAAGGTGGAGGAAGCCAGCGGCGTTGCTGGCTTCAAGCGGTATCACATCCGTTTCAGGTGAATACTCCCGCCGCTGGTATGGAGGACCAAGTCCTTCCCGCCACCATTGAGCGTGCCGCGCAGGACGTTGTGCTTGTGCTCTCCTACTACCGTCACCGGCAATTCGGTGCTGACCCGGCCCCCGCTTGTCTCTGCATCCACGTTCAGCGCCACGGTCTCCTTCACCTTCACGGTAATATTGCCCCCTGAGGTTTCCAATCGGCAGTTCTCGGTAGGCTGGCTGGCGAGCGTCGCCGAAATAGATCCGCCGGAGGTGGTGGCGACGAAGTGACCTTCCACCTGATCGATGCTGATCCCGCCGCCGCTGGTGTGGGCCACGACCGGCCCCTTGTAGTTTGCAACGTGAATCGAGCCTCCTGAAGTGTCCGCCGCAAGCTCACCTTCGCCTTCGCCTACGTCGATGCTGCCACCTGAGGTTTCCACCCTTGAGTGGCCCAGGCAGGCCATCAGCCGGATACTCCCACCGGAGGTGTTTGCGTTGACCTGTCCGTGTATGCGCCCGAAATCCAGGCTGCCGCCGGAGGTATGCGCGCGCAGCTCCCCGGTCAAATCGGCGACCTTGATACTGCCCCCGGACGTCTTCAGGTCCCCATTAAAGCGGTCCGGCACTGAGACTACAAAGCGCACCTCGAATCGGCCCTGGTCGAAGTTCCAAAAGCGAGAGGAGAGGTTCTTTCCCTTCGCCCGGATTGTTATGGTGTTGCCTTCCTGCGCGAAGTCGACTTTGTGGCCGTCCAGTATCTCCTGGGCTTTGGAATCGCTGGATGCAGACACTTTTCGAAACACTTGGACTTGCACATCCGAGCCCTTGGTTGTGGACACTTCGATGGAACCACGGTCAGCATCAATGATCAACTTGCCCCCAGGGGAAGCGGTAAACGACTTCTGGAGGTTACCTTCGATAGTGCTGGCTTGTAGCTGTGCGGCCAGCGCAACCACGGTGGCCAAGCCTAACAGCGAACTTAACAAAATGGGCCGCGAGGCCAGGGAAGCTGAGAGTGCGTTCATACGTTCTTGAGTGTGGACGGCTGAGTTAGTTGCGATCCCTTGCCCGGTGACCGTGCACCCCACGGCCATGGAAACCCACCGGCATAGGCTTGATCGGCTATTGGTTAATACCGTTGGTGGGGGTAGAAAGTTTCAAGATTTCTGCGCCGATTCCGGGGGTGGCTGCAAAGCGCCGCTCAGCGACCGTGATTTGGTTCGTAATACGTTGTGTGTCAAATGGTTATAAGTGTATCAGGCTCGCGAAGTACCGGCTAGCCTCGACGTCTGGTAGAGGAATGCAGGCCCAGGACACGGCCGCAGGCTTCCCGTTTACAAGCATTTAGGACCAGTTCGCATACTATAAAAGCCAGTTGGCAAAGGATCGCTCGCGGCCCATCACTAACCGCTTGATCGCCTAAGCTAATGACTTCATTTTGATCAAGTCATGCAGAGGAATCGAGGGCAGAGAGGGATTGTTGGGTTGTGCCTCGGGATCGTGTCCGCTGGCTTGGCCCAGGCCACGTGGGCCACTGAACCGGTGGCCCTGGGGATAACTTCAACCAATGACCCGGCTTGCGGCACTAATATGGTCGCTGGCAGCCTTCGCCCACAAGCCCCAGGCACCCTGAAAATGGTCGAGCGGCTGCGCACGCTCAAAGAAAACGCCGACCCGCGCTCGACAATATTTGAAAGTGACCGACTGGCCGAGCTATGCCGAACCAGCTTGCCGAAGGCCACCAACTCTTCGCAAGAGTTCGCCGTCCTTTTCGAATACGGCAAACAGTTGCTTCAGGCCGGACAGAGCGAGGACGCGTTGAAGCAGTTTGATCTGCTGGAGCAGCGGGTGACCCAAGCGGGCGGAAGCATCACCGGGCGCGCTCGAGTCGAGCTGCGCCGGCGAAGAGCGGTAGCCATGTTGCGGCTGGGGGAACAGGAGAACTGCCTGTCCAACCACAATGCGTCGTCGTGCTTGATACCGATCCAGCCGGCAGGCTTCCACCACTTGCCGCGTGGTTCACGCGGCGCGATCGCCCTGTTCAGCGAGCAGTTGGCTGAGAGTCCGGACGACCTCTCTGCACGATGGCTGCTCAATCTGGCGTATATGACTCTCGGCGAGTATCCGGATAAGGTCCCTGGGCAATGGCTTGTCCCGCCCAAAGTCTTCGATTCCGAGTACACGATGCCGCGATTTCCAGACGTTGCGGGCGCGCTGGGACTGGATGTCGATAACCTGGCGGGCGGAGTCATTGTGGATGATTTCGACAACGACGGATTCCTCGACGTCGTTGTCTCAGCTTGGGGTAGAAATAGCCAGCTACGGTATTTCCACAACGACGGAAACGGCCGCTTCACCGAACGAACGGCCGAGGCGGGTTTGCTGGGGTTGACGGGCGGCCTGAACATCCTGCAAACGGATTATAACAACGACGGGTTGCTCGATATTTGGGTAATGCGTGGCGCTTGGATTGGCAAGGCCGGACGCTTGCCCAGTTCCCTCTTGCGCAACAACGGGGACGGCACTTTCACCGATGTCACCGAGGAAGCCGGGTTGCTCCGATTCCATCCTACCCAGACTTCGGTGTGGTTCGATTACGATGGGGATGGCTGGCTGGATCTCTTTATCGGAAACGAGACTACGGACCAAAAGGATCCCGACCCGTGCGAGCTTTTTCATAACAACGGCGATGGTACCTTCACCGAGTGCGCGAGCGCCTGTGGCTTGGCAGTAAAACGGTTCGTCAAGGGTGTTACCTGGGCGGACTATGACAACGACGGCCGGCCGGATCTTTACCTTTCCTGTCGTGATGGAGCGAACCTCCTGTTCCACAACGATGGCCCGGCGCCCGGGGCGGCCCCAAAGTCCGGGAAGTGGCAGTTTACCGAACTTGCCCATCATGCCGGGGTTACTGAGCCGCTGATGAGTTTTCCCACTTGGTTCTTCGATTACGACAACGACGGCTGGGAGGACCTTTTCGTGTGCGGGTATTATATCCAGAACGTCGGCGACATCGCCGCAGATTATCTGGGCATGACCAATCATGGCGCTTACCCCAAGCTCTATCACAACAATCGCGACGGCACCTTTACCGACGTAACCACGAACGCCCACCTGAATCATCTCCTCCTCGGCATGGGCTGTAATTTCGGTGACCTGGACAATGATGGGTGGTTGGATTTCTATATGGGTACGGGAGACCCGGATTTTAGCACTCTCATCCCTAAGCGAATGTTTCGCAACGCCGAGGGCAAATTCTTCCAAGACGTAACCACGACCACTGGCACGGGTCATATCCAGAAAGGTCACGGAGTGGCCTTCGCCGACTTTGATAACGATGGCAACCAGGACGTCTACATGGTCGTGGGTGGGGCCTACACCGGTGACAATTACCGCAATGCGCTGTTCCTTAATCCCGGCACGACTAACCACTGGGCTAAGTTCAAACTCGCCGGGGTCCGATCCAACCGAGCGGCAATTGGTGCCCGCATCAAAGTGACGGTTGAGACTCCCGCCGGCCCTCGCTCGATCTATAAGACGGTCAATAGCGGGGGTAGCTTCGGTTCGTCACCACTGCGCCAGGAAATCGGCTTGGGCAACGCCAGTAGGCTGACCGAGGTCGAAGTTTTCTGGCCCACCACGGGCATCCGGCAGCGCTTCGACGGACTGGAGCTGGACCACGCTTACTTCATCCGCGAGGACCAGGCCAAGGCTGAAGTGATTCCGCTGAAGCGGATTCATTTCGACCTCCAGCAGCAGCCGGTGCACAACCACCTGATGCAAAGCCGCCTGTGAACCTGGAAGCAGCCCCGCCAAGTTCATCCCGCATCGTTCTGAAAACCGGCCGCGGGAGTACCGTGCTGAGCCTGGATCGGATCCAATACATCAGCGCGGCGAACACTTGCTCCGAGGTCGTCACGATCGAGGGATCATTCAACGTGCGCGAGAACCTCACCTCAATGGCCAGGAAGCTGCCAGGAGATCGGTTCGTGCGAGTGAGCCGCTTCACGGTAGTGAACCTGGCCCACATCGCCTCGGTGCGCCCCAAATCCCACGGGGACCAATATTTGTTCTTGCGCAGCGGCGTACAAATTATGGTCTCGCGCACCCACCGCGCGCGGGTCATGGACCTGCTGAGACAGGGCTGCTAAGCCCGTGGCCTGGTCAGTACACCCTGCAGGCGACCTCACCAAGGCGCGCGCTCTTTTCAAACCGCGTCGACTCCCTGGGCGAGCACGGGTTCTCCCTCTGGTTCTTGTTCCTCGGCCGTGGCTTCCTCCGGGTCGCCCCAAGGGCAGTCTGCATGCAATGTGCAAAAGCGCCCCGCCGAGGCCGCTGCTCGTGCGGTCTATCCCCAGGTCCCAGGCCAGAACTGGCAGCAGTTCTCATTTTGAGTTGAGGCCGTGGGGAGTGGCGGTCGCCGACGGGGATACGGTGGCCAGTACCGCACCAGGGTTGTGATTGTCACACAATCGTAA